>JAEEGJ010003901.1_pt1 | contig 53403 bp, 41 predicted proteins | sample 8958761 | NCBI WGS metagenome assembly JAEEGJ01 (sample SAMN16246546, study PRJNA631951) | gut metagenome | biome: gut microbiome; feature: rumen; material: RS-attached | host: Bos | place: Iran: Karaj | collected 2018-10
TGGCTATCCGCTACAACGCCCAAGGTCCCTGCGTGCCCATCGTGACGGCCTGCGCCACGGGAACCCACAGCATCGGTGAGGCCTATCGTGCTATCAAGCATGGCTATGCCGATGCCATCATCGCTGGTGGTTCTGAAGCTGGTATCAACCCCGTCTCCATTGGTGGTTTTGCCAACTGCAAGGCTTTGACGAAGTCGGAAGACCCCAAGTATGCTTCCTTGCCGTTCAACAAGAACCGCGCTGGTTTTGTCATTGCCGAAGGCTCGGGCATCGTGCTTCTTGAAGAATATGAGCACGCCAAGCAACGTGGCGCGAAGATCTATGCTGAGCTTTGTGGCTACGGCAACTCATGCGATGCCTACCACAGCACGGCTCCGCGTCCCGATGGCACTACGCAAAGTTTGGCCATCAAGCAAGCCCTCGAAGAGGCCCAATTCAAGGCAGGCGAGAGCATTTACATCAACGCCCACGGAACAGGTACGCCGATGAACGACAGCGGCGAGACCCGTGCCATCAAGATTGCGATGGGCGAGGAGGAAGCCCACAAGGCTCACATCAGCTCGACCAAGTCGGAAATGGGTCACGCCCTTGGTGCAGCTGGCGCCATTGAGCTCATCATCAGTGTGATGGCCTTGAATAACAATACCGTGCCTCCGACTATCGGTCTGGATGAACCCGACCCCGAGTGCGACCTTGACTACACGCCCAACAATCCGCTCAAGGTGGATTTGGACATCGCCATCTCCAATTCCTTGGGCTTCGGCGGACATAATGCTTGCCTTGCTATCCGTAAAATCCAATAATCTTTGAATCTTTAAATTTTGAATCTTTAAATCCACAATATGAACAGAGACGAAATCAAACAGTATCTCCCGCACCGCGAGCCTATGCTTTTGGTCGACGAGATGAACCTCGACGAGAATCATGTGTGTCATTCCAAGTACCATGTGACGGGCGAGGAGTTCTTCCTGCAAGGCCATTTCCCTGGCGAACCTGTCGTGCCTGGCGTTATCCTTTGCGAAATCATGGCGCAGTCATGCGCCCTGCTGATGAAGGACGACCTCATTGGCAAGCTGACCTTCTATACAGGCATTGACAAAGTGCGCTTCAAGAACAGCGTCAAGCCGGGCGACACCGCCGAGGTGGAAGCCACATTGACCTATCATCGTGCCAACATCTACATCTGCTCCGCAGTGCTCAGCGTGGGCGGTAAGATGTGCGTGAAGGGTGAGCTTTCTTTTGCCCTGCTTCCCGACACTCGCAACAAACAATGAATCTTGAATTTTGAATTTTAAATCTTAAATTTGAGATGGCAACGATTCAAGACAAGGCGCGGGCATTTATCGCTACCAAGCTGAACGTCAGCGAGAGAGAAGTCACGCCAGAGAAGCATCTTTTTAACGACTTGGGCGCTGATTCCTTGGATGTTGTGGAGCTTCTCATGATTTTGGAGAGCGAATTCAATGTGAAATTCTCCGAGGACGATACGGCCAATGTCAAGACCGTCGGCGACTTGTATGCAATGATTGAGAAATACACAAAGAAATCTTAGGACTATGACCTGTGTCAATGACCATGACCGTTTCGACTATGGTGAAAGCAGTCCATGTCATAGTCACAAGTCAAGGCCAAAATACAGCAAACGATCTTAAATCTTGAATTTTAAATCTTTAAATCTGAAATATAATGGGATTATTAGACAATAAAGTGGCTCTGATTACTGGAGCTGGTCGTGGCATCGGCAAGGCCATTGCTTTGCGTTTTGCCCAGGAAGGCTGCAACATTGCCTTCACCGATATCGCTTTGAACGATGTCGTCATGGAAACTGAAAAGGAACTGCAAGCCCTTGGCATCAAGGCTAAGGCTTATGCCTCAAATGCGGCCAATTTTGAGGAGACGCATCAGGTCGTCGATGAAATCGTCAAAGACTTCGGTCGCATCGACATTCTCGTCAACAATGCAGGTATCACCAAGGATACCGCTCTGAAACGCATGACCGAGGAACAATGGGATGCCGTCATCAACGTGAACCTCAAGTCGGTGTTCAACTTCACCAAGGCTGTGCAACCCGTCATGTGGAAGCAGGCTGGTGGAAGCGTCATCAACATGAGCTCGGTGGTAGGTGTTTCGGGCAATGCCAACCAGTGCAACTACAGTGCCTCGAAGGCCGGTATCATCGGCTTCACCAAGAGTGCAGCTAAGGAAATGGGCGTGCGCAACATCCGTCACAACGCCATCGCTCCTGGCTTCATCATCACCGCCATGACCAATGCCCTGCCTGAGGATGTCCGCAAGGCATGGGAAAGTCTCATTCCGCTGCGTCGCGGTGGCACGCCCGAGGATGTGGCCAACGTGGCCCTTTTCCTCGCCTCCGACCTCAGCTCGTATGTCACGGGTCAGGTCATCCACTGCTGTGGTGGTATGAATTGCTAAAATGAAATGGGCCCTTCGACCCTTCGACGGGCTCAGGGTTCGGGGACCCTAAACATATAATTTGAAAACGATAGCAGAAGAAAAGCTTCGCCGATTGGCGGGGCTTTTCTATTTATTTCTTGTTGAAGGCTTCCAACACCTTTGCGGAATAGGTTTTGGAAACGGGTATGGACTCCAGCCCTTCGCGTTCGAAGTCGATAACGAAGCCGTCGGCCTCGTTGTGCAAAACGCTCACTTTTTTGATGTTGACGATATAGGAGCGGTGGCAGCGCATCAATGAGCTGGAATCCACGCAGTTGTCGGCGATGGTCTGCATCTTGCAGCGTAGCAAGTAGCTCGCAATGGTGCCGCTGCGCTGGTAGAAAACATTGATGTAGTTGTCCTCGGCTTTGATGTAATAGAGGTTGTCGAGCTTGACGGACAGTTTTAGGTTGCCGTTGTTGTCCATCAGGTTGATGATCTCAGTGTGCTCGGGCATCACCTCGTCGTCCGACTCCACCGTATCGCTTTTGGTGAGCATGAGGCGTTGTTGCGTGTCTTTCAGCAAGATAGCCAGAATGGTGACGGCATAGGGAACCGCCAAGGCAACAAAGGTGATAAGGACGCTTTTCCCATAGAGATAGCCGAAACTATGGTCGGTAGACTGAATTTCGAAATAGGATATCAGCGTATGACACACTGCGATAATCATGATTTCGAGAAACAGCCACAAGAGATAAAGCCAGAATGGGAAGTGCCTGCTTTTTCGGACGACCCAATTCATCAGCACGCGGCTGAGGGCTAGAAACATCATGCCGCTACCCACAAACGCTGCCGTGATGAAGAAATAGCTTCCGCGTCCAACTTGGAACCATGCCGTTTCCGAGAACGGGACGTAGGCCGTCAGAAATACCAACGCAAACAACGTCGAAATGATGACGTTGATGATCTGACTGGTGTGTTCGGTCAGACATTCAGGCGTTTGCGTTATCAGACGTTTTGAAAATCTCATTATTGCTCGTCAAAATTTGCGGCAAAAATACAAAAACTTGTTGAATTTTGAAGTTCATTGCTTTGCACTGGATAGAGTGATGAGGATGCTTTTGGCAATTTTCAACAAAAAACTTGGTTTTTATTGAAAAAAAGAATTATATTTGCGCACTAATCAATAACATTTTTGACAAACAAAATACATCAAACATTATGAGTTGGTACAAACTAATCATAGATGTAGACTATTGGCCCAGCGACCCAGGGTGTAGGGATACCTATTCCGAACGAACCGAACGGATGATAAAAGACCTTAAGGTGGGTCAGAACATTGGCTACAATGACCCTTCCGATATCTTGCCTTCCATCAAGTTGGTCGGCATTGACGAAAAAGGTGTCACTTTGCAGTCGGATGGCACGACGGTGCGCCTGCCCGACTTCAAGGGCAACCATTTCTCAAAGCTGGCCGAAGCAGGTCGTGACTATACTAACTTCCAGCTTTGGGTCGGTATGGTAGAGGCCATCGATATCACCCACGACCTCAATTTCCTGCGCCGTTTCAGCAAGAACAACCGGATCCTGAGCCTTACCAATGCCGACATCGAGGTGCTGAGTAGCTCCGATGACCCTTATGCCATGTATGGCTACGCAAGCTGGCTTGCCGCCAACAACAATAACACCGATGACATAAAAAAAGCTTTCGACCTTTATGTCAAGGCTGCCGAAGGAGGCTGCGCCGACGCACTGATGGGTGAATCGCTGCTATGGAGTAACGGCCTAGGTGGCATCATGGATTTGCAACTCGCCGCCGACCTACGCGACGAGGCCGTCGCAAAAGGTAGTGAGTTCGCCGCGATGCTTCAGGCACGCAACCGTATTGCAGGCTTCAACGCCAATAAGGAGCCTGAACAAGTGCTTGAAGAGATAAAGCAACGCATAGCCACTGACACCGACCTCAACCCGGACTGGTACAGCGTCATGGCCTTCGCTTACGAGAACATGGACGACACGGAAAACGCCAAGCAAATGTACCACAAAGCCATTGAACATAACGTGGAAAATGCCTATGTCTACCTTGCATACATTTACAAGAACGAAGGCGACACCGACACCTACCGCAAACTGATGCTCGAAGGCATTGAGCAAGGCTGCGCCCTATGCTGCATTCTTGACGCCGACATGGACGAGGATGAGTTTTATAAGTTAAGCCTGACGAAACAACGCGAGCTGAAACGTGAAATCAAAAAGAGGCTGGAACGAGGCATACAGTTAGGCGAAGGCTTTTGCGCCTACTGCCTCGCATTCAATTACTATCACGGTGACCTTGGCTTCAAGCGCGACATCACCAAGGCTTTCGAATATGCCAACGAAGGCTATCGCCTATGCGATGCCTATGCGTGTAACCTTATCATCGGCATGCAGGATGACAAGACCCCGAAAGGTTTCAAACTCAACGACGAACAGATTGCCTACATGCGCCTCGAAGCCTTGCGCTATGGCGACGACGACCAACTCGCAAAGGTGGTGAAAGCCTACAACGAAGGCCTTTACCCCGAAGAAGCCGTTCAAGAAGAGATACGTCGCGAATGGCTCCCCAAATACATCAAGCCGTTGCCCAATCTCGTGAAGGATGAGATGGACCCTACGGTGATTATCATCCATCCTGATGGCTACTCTGAATATTTGGAAGTTGATATTTCCAAGTTCCATTTCATGGATCCTTTCAAGGAAATCGGCCAGCTGATTGACGCCGCTGACACGCGCAACGTGACAGTTGCCCAGCCGTTGCGAGACATCACCAAAAACGTGGGTTTGGAAGAAGGACTGAACGTGACTATGTTCTACGACATCGATGGTGAGAAGAAAGACCTGAAAATCAATCCAGTAGCGACCAAATTAAACAGCGGTAAGGAAATGCGCGGCGCGGTGGTCATCGCCCTTGAAGGCGAGTTCCATCCGATGGACTGCAACGACAGCGGATTTCGTCCTGTATACAGCTTCACTTTCTACGATGACATCACAGCTGTCTTTGACGAGATTTACGACCTCGTGGGCGGCCACCTATACACCGACGACGACTTCGAAGACGACGACGGACGGTATGACCCATATGTTTAACAATTGAAAATCAACTATCAAAACGTCTGTTATCATGAACGACAATAAACCTATCTATAAAGGCGGCTGGCAGTTTGGCGACATCATCCGCGAGGAACTGAAAGGCCCCATCGGCGAAGGTGAGGTGACTTACCCTAACGGCGACCATTTCAAGGGCTATTTCCATTTGAGTTACGCCAGCATCAACGGTCCGGCATACGCTGCCGATGGCCGCTACGACTTCGCCGACGGCTCGTTTATTGAGAAAGCTTGGATCAATACAAGTTCCGACCGAACTATGTTCGACCTGCATGGCGTGTTCCGTATCCAACATCCTGAAGGCCACGAATCGATTGCCATGTTCTTCAGGAACAAGCGAATAGGTTTTGAATTGGTTCTCACTGAGAAGCCTTTCGCCATTGAGTGGTACTCCGGTGTGCGGCAACGCGAATGGGAAATCGAGAGCCACGACATCAACCAGCCTGACGAAAACTGCCTGACGCTCACGCTTACGTTGAAAGACGGTACACGCATTGAGCAGCGAGGCGGACGCTACACCTCCAACAAATACAACAAACAAATTTATGAACCCCATACAGACATTACCGTCTATTCCCCCAATGGCGACAGCATCGACATGTGGAACTGGGGCCTGAAGTCGTTGAAGCCTTACGACGGCTACTTCACCGTGCATTGTGCCGAGACACAGAGATTCCGTGAAGAGCATTGGGAAAACGGTAACCTCACGGAAGCCGAAGATTGGAAACGCGACTTTCGCGCCGCCGAGTGCTTGACGCTTCCCGACCCCTTTGGCAAGGGTGAGAGCAGGGCTTTGGTGTGGCAGGACGGCCACATAACATACGACAGCGGTGATTGGGTCTATGACGGCGAGGTGAAAGACAACCGCCCCGAAGGCCTCGGAGTCCTTACGGGCGGCGCTTTCTACAACAAGGGACAAAGATACGAGGGCGAGTTCCACGAAGGGTTGGTGCACGGGCAAGGTGTTTTTGAGGACACCAAGACAGGGATTCGCTTGGAAGGCACTTTCGTGAACGGTGTTTATCAGGAACCCAATGCCACCACCGAGCCAATCACGCTCCATGCCCACCATGGCCATTCGTCATGGTCAATCAGCAGCCGAGGAGAGTGGAAATACAAGGATAGCGATTTCGAGGCAAAGTTGGACAGACTGCCTTTTTCTGGGTTCGGCGACATTAGAATAGCCCGCATCGAGAAGGACTGCATCACGCTGGCCGATTACTACGGCAATGTGAAAACGCTGCACCCAGGCGAAACCGTTCGCTACACCGCCGAAATCGAAGGTCGCGAGTGGAGCGACGGCTGCGTCTATGACGGCGACGACTATTCGCTTGCCCTGACATGGGAGGACATAAAGATCGACTATCTCCAAAGCCCTTTGGAAACGACATTCGAAATCACCCATGACCGCGAGTTCCTGCAACATTTCCTCACTCGCTGGCGCACTTTGAGCATCTCGCCAGAGATGGTGGAACGCCTGAAGAACAGCGACGATTACTATGCTTGCTACGGTTACGGCCAATGGCTATACTACGCCAATCCCGACGGCAACTCGATTAAGGAAGCACAAGAAAAGTTGACCCTGGCCGCCAACTACGGCTATGTGGCCGATGCTTTTGCGGCTTTGGCCCAGATGTACTACGATGGAACAGTGGATACGGAGAAGACCAATCATGAGATGCACGCCTTCCTAATGTACAAGGCACAAACGGAAAACAGCGAATTAGCGCAGTACCTAACGCTCTTCAACACCATTTTTGGTGATTATGGATTCAAGAAAGACCCTGCGGAGACCGCTGACATATTGGAAAAGCATTTGGAGAAACATCCCGACAGTGACCCCATCTATTGGGATCTATTAGGCTTGGCTCATGAGATGTTAGAACATGACGAGGCCGTAGAGTGCTACAAGAAATCTATCGAAATGGGCAACACGGAAAGCTATTTCTCTCTTGCCAAATACTATTATGACAAAGGTTTCAAGACGCTTTCCCGCAAGTTTGCCGAAGAAGGTATGGCCAAAGGTGCAGTGAACTGCCACAGGGCTTTGGCTAGCTTCATGACCCTGGAGGAGTTTGAGGCTCTTCCAGAGGAGAAGCAAAAAGAGGTGCACGAAGAGATGGATTGCGGATTGCGCTATGCTGTAGAACACTACGACCGTCGAGCCTGCTATATAATGGCTATCTATGTTTATTATGGTCAAATGGGATACGAGGCCGATATCGCCGAGGCGTTGCTCATCGCCAAACGTGGCTGCGAATTGGGCTATGGTTTATGTTTTGAACTGCTTGCCTTGGTTCAGGATATCGATGAAAACATACCCGATGAACTGCGTATCAGTCAGAGTGAGATAGTCAAACTCTATTTGCAAGCATTGCGCATGGATATTATAAGCATCGAGGCTCTTGAAAAGGTGGCCCGTGCCTATACAGCAAACCTGCTTCCCATGTATGATGAAGAGATAGAGAAAAGTTGGTTGCCGAAATACTACGACCAAAGCATGGCTAACGATGAAAGCCTTGAAAGCATGGGTGTGCTCGTGATTTACCCGCAAGGATTCTTCAATGCTACCGAAGTGGAGTCTGAAACCTTTGACACGCTCTCCGACCTTGCCCAACTCATCGATGCCGATGGCATTGACATTGTCCACTATTCCGAACCGCTGAACCGTATGACCAAAGTGCTGTGCCGTGGCAAATATAAAGATTGCCACATAGCCATGGTCGTTGACCGCGACGGCTATGCCAAGGACCTACCCGACAATATGCCAGGCACCCTTCTCTATGGACACGGAATGGAAATACGTGGCGCGGTGATACTCGTCCTCGAAGACGAAAAATACCATCTGAAACCCATCAAAGGCTTGGCATTCTTCAATATGTGTATCAATATGCTCAATGCGGCCACTGCTGGACTGACGCGCTACCCAACAGATGAAGAGATAAAAGCAATAGAATCAGCCGACGATGACCTAGTTGATGGCGATGAAGAAATAGTAGAGAATGGACATAATGAAGTTTCCTTGACAGATGAAGACGAGGACGCCGAACAGAAGACCCTCACGGTGAAACTCGCCGACATCGACGCGGCGCTTGAAAAATGCAACCTCTGCCGCGACACGCTCTTCGTCGTTTGTCCCGTTGAATATGGTTCCATTAGCACCAACGACCTGATGTATCCTATCAAAGACGCTGTGGAACTGAACATAAAGTGCAATGGTGGCTACATGATTGACGAATGGCAGTTTGTCGACAGTCGACAAGAGCCCATGGACATCCGCTCTCGTGTCAGGTTCAAATTGGAAGACGATGATGAGGTTTGATTAATTTAAGATATTGTAAATCATATATTTAAAAACAATGAAAAACACAGACAATAGCGAAAAACTGGTTGAAACCATCCTTGCCAACGTGGAGGTGATGCGCAAGAACGCTGAGGAGATGCGTATCTGGAAAAACCTCCCAATAGCAAAGGAGACTTTTGAACTCATTAAGCAAGTGGGCGACGACGAAGGCCCGCTTGGTAGGGCTATGGGTTGCGAGATGGTGGTGAAAAAACTATCGGAATATGATGCGCCACGCTTCACCCTCGAAATGCTCCGCTATGAGTTGGAACAGTTGCAAATGGCCGAGGAAAAATCGGAAAACCTTACCGAGGAAGAAGTGAAAGAGCATATTGCTGAGCTGGAACGCTTTATCGACATTGAGCATGTCAGCTATGAAGAATACAAGAATCAAAGTTCGCGCTCTTTGGACTTTGACGAAATTGAGCGCACACCGCTTTGGGAGGAAATAAACTATGAGATTGAAGCGGAAACCGACAAACTGTTGGGCGACGAGCCTCGTGGCATGGGTTTTTGCTTCGGCTATTGGAGTGCGAAACAGGGTGTCCTTGCCAAGCATGGCATCGAATGGCGTGACCCGCACCAAATGAACCCAAGAGTATTGTTCGACTAACGTTCTGCTTGTGGATACTGGCATTTTATGATTTTTATATCCAAAAACAAAGCATCATGAAAATCCATATTCAAGCCCTTTGTCACAAGGGAATGGTGCGCGAAAACAATGAAGACGCCCTCTCCATCAACGGCGTTTACTTGCGTGATGATGCTATGCAACTTGCCGTAAATTTGAACGATAATGGATATTTTTACTTGCTTGTGTCCGATGGCATTGGCGGCCATGAAAGGGGAGAAGCCGCCAGCGAGATTACCTTGAACGAAATAAAGGAACAATTGGCTTTTTTCGAGATCAAGCCCGAAACCTTTGAGCGTGACATGCGGGAAGCAGGTCACTATATCTCATATAAGCTAAATCGAGCGGCTCACGACCAAGGACAAGAAAAGCCCATGGGCTGTACATTGACAGGCATCGTGTGGAGCTTTGGGGAGACTTATCTCATCAATGCGGGCGACAGCCGCACTTATCGCTTTCGCGATGGCATGTTGCTCCAACTCACTACAGACCAGACTGAGCGTGGCTACACCAACAACCCAGAGGCAAGCAAGGCTTTGCTCAATTGCTTGGGTGGTGGCCTGGATGGTAAGATAAAGGTGGAAAACATCACTGGCAAGATCGTTGAGAACGACTTGATTCTCATCTGCTCCGATGGCCTCACCGATATTCTGGCTGACGATGAAATCGAGACCCTCTTGAAAGAGGGCCTTACAGAAAATGGCATGGTCGATGGATTAGTCGAACAATTGAAAGAAAAAGCTTGTGAAGCAGGTGGCTATGACAATATTTCCATAATTTTAGCAAAACTTTAAAAGAATGATTAAGATAACGACACAAAAGACCGATGCAGACCTTTTTGGCCAAAGCAAATGGTGGGGTTTCCCTGACATGCCCGACAGCCTTGACTATCCGGAAATTCCCGTCAATGACGAGGGCGACGAGTACGATGACCCGCTTACGTTCATCTGCCAGATTCGTTGCGATGAATTGGCACCTTATGATGTTGAAAACTTGCTCCCACACGAAGGAATGCTCTATTTCTTTGGTGCTTTGGACTATTTCCTTGGCAATTTTGACGCGATTTCCAATCCAGGCATGGGTGAGTGGGATACACCTTATTTCAAGGTGTTGTATGCTCCTTCTTGCAAGGAATTGCACACACACAAAATCGTATGCGAAGACGGATCACCTTTCGGTTTGCCTGCCGAGAGCATTGCGTTCTCCAATGTCACTGAACCCGAATACTGCACACGTCTGTTAGGTGAGCCTTACATCGATGAGGTACGTGAGGATATGCCAGGCATGATTTCGCTTTTGCAAATCGATGAGAGTGATGATTGGAACCTCAGATTCTATGACTGTGGTATGGTCAATTTCTTGATTTCCAAGGAAGACCTACTGAACCGTCGGTGGCAATACACCAAGTGCTATCTGTTTTCGTTCTGAACAACTTGTTCTTTTAAAACCTCCCAAACCAAACTCGCCTCAAAGCCCTTTTGCATGGCATAGGCGGCCAATTTGCGCTTTTTCTCAAAGTCGTTTTCTGCTTTTACAGTCTTGGATTTTGTCTTTAGGATGTCGATGAGACGTTGGCGATAGACTTCTTCATCGGTTTGTTTGAGGGCTTCATCGATAGTTTCTTTGTCAATGCCTTTTTGTATGAGGTGGAATCGGATTTTGTTCAGCCCCCAACCGCTCTGGTTGATTTTGCCTCGGACAAAACTTTTAGCAAATCGTTCATCATCGACAAATCGGTTATCCAATAGATAATCAAGGATTTTTTCGCGGTCTTCCTGAGAAATGTCAAAAGTCTTCAGCTTATCTTTAACGTCTTTTACAGAACGTTCCTGATAGGCGCAATATTTTGCCATTTTGTCGAGAACTTGGTCGGGAGTGAGCGGTTTGGCATTCTTTTGTGGCATCAGCAGTCGATTTTGAGGTCGCCATCCTTAATCCAACCTATCTTTCTCAGAATAAGTCCAAAGAGCCAAGAGAGTATGGCGGGTAACACGAAGCAGACCAAGGCCATGCCAATCCACATGTTCATACCACCTTCAGGCATGGCAGTGTAGATGCCAATGGGTCCGACGAGACCGCAGGTGCCCATGCCGGAGCCGATGGGGATGTTCTCCAAATGGAAGATACAGGTGGAAATAGGTCCGGTGATGGCGGCCGTAAGCAGTACGGGAATCCAAATGCGCGGGTTCTTCACAATATTGCCCATTTGCAGCATTGAGGTGCCGAGACCTTGTGCCACAAGGCCGCCCCATCGGTTTTCCTTGAAACTAAGTATAGCAAAACCAATCATTTGAGCGCAACAACCAGCAGTAGCCGCGCCTCCGGCAATACCACCCAAACCAATGGCGAGGCAGATGGCCGCAGAGCTGATGGGTAAGGTGAGCACCGCGCCGATAACCACCGAAACGATAATGCCCATGAGGAAAGGCTGCATTTGGGTGGCATTTTCGATAAAGGTACCGAGTGCGGTCATGACTTTTTGAATGGGTGCACCGACGGCATAAGCCATCAGCACACCGCTGATGATGACGACGGCAGGAGTGACGAGAATATCGACTTGGGTCTCCTTATAGACTATCTTGCCTAATTCGATGGCGACGATGACTGCGACGTAGGCACCCATCGGACCGCCCAATTCATTGCCCGCAATGCCGACTGCGATGGCGCTGAACAGCACCAAACCTTCGCAGCCGAGTTTGTAAGCAATGGCCACTGCAATAGCAGCACCTGTGGCTGCCTTGGCGTATTTGGCAATGGTCTCGAAGGCTTCAATGCCCGTCTTGTCACCCAAGGTCTGGAAGATAGTGCCAATGAGCAGTGAAGCAAATAGACCCAATGCCATAGCACCCAACGCATCCACGAAGTATGCACGCCAGGTCAGGTCGACCTTCTTCCGCTCAAGAAATGCTTTGAATTTCCCCATGATAGGTATCGGCGTTTCGACAGGCTCAACGACCTTGGTTTTTGCAGGTCCCTGAGCCTGTCGAAGGGCCGTACATTTAATTAAAACTCAATGCCTTTGATGCCGTTTTCCTTCATCAGGTCGGCGAGTTTGGTGTCGCTTTCATCAACGGCGGCAAGGCAGTTGGTTACGATGCGGATCTGTTTGGCAGGGTAGAATTCCATCAGGTCCTTGGTGGTCTCGTAGACACAGTAGTCTGTAGCAATGCCGCAGACGTCGATGCCTTCAAAATGTTCGAATTCGATGGTGCTACGAAGTTTTTTACCACTATGTTCATTTTGGAAGATGCTGAACTCTTCCTTGTCGGGGAGGTTACCCTTGTGCATGTAATGGATATTGGGTACAAGGTTGTCCTGCATCAGATGGTTCAACGTTTCCTGCAATGGGGGAAAGATATCCATGCCTTCAGTGCCTTCCACACAGTGAGGCGGGAATACACCACCTTGTTCCACAAACGAACAGTGGTTTTTGGGATGTGCGTCTTGGGTGACGATGATCCAACTGTAGTTCTTCCAAGCACCATCGATAAGGGTTTTGGCTAGATAGTCCATGGAAGCGGGACCCTTTTTTGTGGCTAAGCTGCCCGTGGTGAAGTCAACTTGCGGGTCGACGATGATGAGCAAACGGTTGGGAGTTTGGTTTTCTTCAACGATGGTATTAGCGGCTTTTTCTTTGGCCTCTTCTTCTTTCTGTTTTTTGTTGTTGCAGCCTGCAAAAGCGAGGGCGGCGATGAGCACGATGGCTCCAAAGATGTGTCTTTTCATTGCTTTATCTTTAAGTTTTGGAAATTTGCTGCAAAATTAGTGAATTTTATTATTTGTAGAGCTTTTTAATCCAATCTGCGTGTCCGATTCTGCGCAAAGCGTTCTTTACCCACTCGCGATTTTCGGGTTTATACCAGAAGAAGAAGCGTTGCTGAGCGAGTTTTTCTTCTTTGGTCTTGGCGCAAAAAACGGGTTCCAAAGTGTAGGGGTCATAGCCGGAATAATAGATTTCGGTAGCTAATGTCATGGGGGTGGGAGTGAAGTCTTGGACCTGCTCCAAGTGGTAACCCAACTCTTTGGTTCTCACGGCCAATTCGGCCATATCTTCAAAGTAACAGTCAGGATGCGAGGAGATGAAATAGGGAATAAGCTGCTGATTCAGATGTTCCTTTTCGTTGATTTGGTCGAACTTTTTCTTTAGTTTGACGAACATATCGAACTTAGGCTTGCGCATGAGTTTCAGCACGGCGTCGCTGGTGTGTTCGGGTGCCACTTTCAGTCGTCCGCTGACATGGCGCGTGACCAGTTGGCGGAAATATTCGTCGTAACCCATGGCCTTGTTTTCGTCTGGTGTGCTGTCGTGCAGGAACAGGTCATAGCGGATGCCCGATCCGATGGTGGCTTTCTTCACTTTCGGGTTCTTGTCGACTTCTTGGTAGATTTCAATGAGCGGATGATGGTCGGTGTTGAGGTTCTTGCACACGGTGGGTTGCAGGCAGGTGGGACGGGCACATTTCTCGCAGAGGCGTTCGTCTTTGCCCTTCATACGGTACATGTTTGCCGAGGGACCGCCTAAGTCGCTGATGTAGCCCTTGAAGTCTTCCATTTCAGTCACTTTTTCCACTTCTCGCATGATGGATTCCTTGCTGCGTGAGGCCACGAATTTGCCCTGATGCGCTGAAATAGTGCAGAAAGCACAGCCGCCAAAACAGCCTCGGTGCAGGTTGACGGAATGCCGTATCATCTCATAGGCGGGAATAACACCGCGCTTGGCATATTTGGGGTGAGGAAGGCGTGTGTAGGGCAAATCAAAACTAGCATCAATTTGTTCAGTGGTAAAAGTCGGTAAAGGCGGGTTGATGATAAGTCTTTGGTTGCCAACTTCTTGTATTAACCTTGCAGCATGTTTCTTGTTGGATTCTTCTTCGATGTGCCGGAAGTTGGAGGCGTATTTCTTCTTGTCTTTGAGGCAGACCTCGTGGGATACAAGTTCGATGGTTTCACCTTCGAAATCAGGGAGAGGTTGTTTTTTGTCCTGCAGGAAGAAGGTCTGCTTGATGTCTGTCAGTTCGCTGACTTTCTTGCCGTTTTGGATGGCTTTGGCAATCTCCACCATGGTGAGTTCTCCCATACCATAGACGCCAAGGTCGGCTTTGGAATCTACCAAGATGCTGGGTTTTAGGCAGTCGTCCCAATAGTCGTAGTGGGTCACGCGGCGCAACGAGGCTTCAATGCCGCCAATGATGATGGGTACATCGGGATAGAGTTGTTTGAGGATGTTGCAATAGACAATGGTGGCTCGGTCGGGACGGAAGCCCGCCTCGCCGCCAGGGGTGTAGGCATCGTTGCTGCGCAGGCGTTTGTTGGCGGTGTAGTGGTTTACCATCGAGTCCATGCAGCCCGCCGATACACCAAAATAAAGCCTTGGCTTCCCGAATTTCTTGAAGTCGCGCAGGTCGTCACGCCAGTTGGGTTGTGGGATGAGCGCCACGCGGAAACCGTTGTTTTCCAAGACCCTTCCAATGACCGCTGCCCCGAACGCAGGGTGGTCGACATAAGCGTCGCCCGTGACGAACACCACGTCCACTTCATCCCAACCGCGCAGGTCGGTCTCTTTTTTCGTTATGGGGAGCCAGTCGAGGAGGGTCATCGCTTGAAATTATAGAATAGGTCGTCCAGTATTACTTGGTATTGCACGGAGGTAGCGTATTCGTTTTGGAATAGTCCATGAGGCGTAATCCAAGTGGGAATAATGCCACACTTGGTCTTTGTGGCACTACTGAAAGCGGTGATGCGGGTTTTCAGCTTCTTGTCCTCGCTGGCCGTGATGGTGTATTCCGAATAGGTGTATTTGATCTCACAAAGGTTGATTAGATGGTCTGCTCGTTCAATGATGAGGTCAATTTGTGATCTGGGCATAGTATTGTTACGCCATGAATAAAACTCCACGGCAATACGATCCAATCCCAAAGCATGGCGTATTTGGTATTGGTGTGCGACACAGATGCGCTCAAAGACAAGTCCCAGCCAGGTGTTGGTTACAGGCGTGTTGAGGTGTTGTTCCCAATAATCTTCTGTGGTGATTTTTTTGGAAAAAGTGAGGTGAAAGAGCGAGAAGAAGTCAACTAATTGATAATAGGCGTCTTTTACCTTGGGTTTCCCTTTTACCTTGGAGATGTATCGCCTGATAAGGTCGCAATGGACAAGGTTGTCAAGTTGTTTGGTCAAAGAGCCGCTCGACGGGGTTTTCAGCGCTTCCTCCAATTCGGATCGGGTCATGCCTTGCTTGTTTTTGCCTAGGACTTCCACGATACGCAGATAAGGTTCGGGCGATTTGAAAAGCGAGGCGTAAAGCCGGCTGTATTCTTGGCTGAGTTCGGCGTTTTTTCGGAAATAGAGCCGGTCGATGTTTTGTGCGAGGCTTTCCTGATTGTCCAAGAGGCTGAGGTAATAGGGAATACCGCCCAACATCATATAAGTCTCGACAATCATTTGCCGAGGCCAGAGGATGCCTCTGCTTTTTAGATAAGTTTCTGTTTCACCTAAATTAAATTGTCTCAGGTAGATGCTGTGTGTAATGCGGTCGTGCAGTCCCCCGTGATTGTCAATGATGTTGTCTACCATCCATGAGGTGGCCGAACCGCAGACTATGAGGATAACATTTTTTCGTAGAGATGCCCAGGTATTCCAAAAATGCCCTAATGCCTTGACAAAGCCTGATTTGGGTGTGTCGAAACAGGGCAATTCATCGATGTAGATGACGCAACGGCCTTTGTGGTTTTGCTGATCCAGGGTCGTTTTGAGCATTTCAAAGGCTTCGAGCCAGTTTTTTGGTCTTTTCCCTGGGTATCCAGCGGCCACCAAAGCACTTGTGAAGGCAAACAATTGGTCTTCTCTTTTCCCTTCGATGATGCCGGTTGTGGAGAAGGCAAACTTGTTCTCAAAAAACTGTTGGATGAGATAGGTTTTGCCTACACGTCTTCTTCCGTAAACCGCAATAAACTCAGGCTTTCCGGTTTTTTGCAGTTTTTGCAAAAGCCGTATCTCCTCTTGCCGTCCGATAAAACTCTTGTCCATGTCTTTTGTCTGAAATTCAGCCGCAAAGGTATGAAAAAATTGTTTGATAGACCCCCAAAACTCATTTTTTTTGATAGAAATGGGGAATTATCGGTGCTATAAATCCCCAAAACTCGAAAAAAAAAGCTGGAAATGGGGGGCTATCGACTTAATTTGTGTTTAAGAGTGCTGAAAAGGACTACCGCTCAAAAACCCTCAAAATCTTCAATTTTTTCTCTCCAGCTTCACCGCTGTATGGATGCTCTCTCAAAGGCAAATTGAATCGCGTCTTGCCTTTAAGTACCGTCTGCGGATGGGTGAACTCCCTAAAGCCCCACTCGCCGTGGTAGGCACCCATGCCAGAATGCCCTGTGCCGTTAAAAGGCACGCCTTTCACCATCATGTGGATACAAACTTCGTTGATGCACCCTCCGCCGTATTGTTGGGTCTGCATGACACGGTTGGCCCACTTCATATCCTTGGTGAACAGGTACATAGCCAAAGGATGCTCGCGGTCAGCGATGGTTTCCGTTAGGGCATCAACTTCGGCATCCTTGAAGGGAACGATAGGCAATAAAGGACAGAAAAGTTCATGTTGCACGATGTGCTCGTTGATGTCGACTGGATAGATTAGGGTAGGGGCGTAGCGGCGCGTTTCCTTGTCGCCTACACCGCCAAACACTATGCGGTCGCGGTATTCGTCGGCTAAGTTGGCGCATTTGTCGTAAGCAGCATCGGTGATGAGCTTGGGGTATTCAGGATTGTCTACGGCACGTTCTCCAATCTGGGTCACGAAGGCTTTTTTAAGCTCCTCGATGAAAGCACCAGCCATCTCTTCGGCCACGGCAATCTGGTTGATGTTGATGCAGATTTGTCCAGCGTTGCACAATTTAAAGAAAGCGATCTTGCGGGCAGCGTCTTTCAAGTCAGCGTCTTTGCGCACCACGCACCAGTTGCCAGTTTCACCACCAAGCTCCAAAACCACTGGAGTGAGGTTTTTGGCGGCTTCGGCCAACACATGCTTGCCCACGGAAGGCGAGCCAGTGTAGAAAATCTTGTCGAAACGCTGTGCCAAACACATATCGGCCACGTCATGTCCACCGTCAATCAAGGTGACGTATTCGGGCGGGAACACCTCAGCGAAGAATTTCTTGAGCACCGCAGTGCAGGCCGCCGACTTGGAGCTCGACTTGATAACAACCGTGTTGCCACCAGCCATAGCTGCCGCTACCACGCCGATGGTGAGCAAAATGGGGAAATTGAACGGGCTGATGACCAACGACACGCCGTAAGGCATTTTGTACACCTTGGTGACCATACTCGGGAAGCACATGAAACCGCTGAAATGCCGTTCGGGTCGTGCCCAATGGCGCAAGCCGTGGATCATCTCGTTGACCTCGGTGATGATAGGACCGATGTCGCAGAGATAGGCTTCGACGCGACTCCGGCCAAGGTCTTGGGTCAAAGCGTCTTCCAATTCCGTTTCGTGCGCGATGACTTCGGCCTTCAACTTCTTGAGCTGTTGTATCCTCCATTTTACGGGAAGTGTAGTGCCCGTGCGGAAGAATTTCCTTTGCTCGGCAACAATGTTGCTAATGTCGTTTTCGGTATAGTTCATGGTTAGGTGTTATTCTTTTGTGGTGACAGTCATCAGCACTTGCTCTATGTCGTTGTTGCTGAAGGTAAAAGGTGCGGAATAGTTGATGGAATCCTTGACAATCATATGGGTCAGTGATTTGTGGTCGCTGGCTTTCACTGGCGAGACCAGTTTGTCCATACCGCATTGCGCCATCAGTTGCCTGACGGCATTTAGGAACAGGTCGGCGGCTTTGCTGTCGCTGGTCCTGCCATCCGCCAACTTGCAATAACGTGCCAGCATGGCATACTTTGTTGTGCAGGTGTTTTTCTGATATTCCAACACAGGCATAAGCATCAAAGAGATGGCTTGTCCGTGGGGGATGTGATATTTGGCGCCGATGCTGTGGGCAAAGGCATGTACATAGCCTGCGAGTTGCGTGTTAATGGCATGACCGCCATACATAGCCGCTTTGCACATCCCCAAACGTGCCTCGATGTTTTCGGGTTCTTTCATCACCATAGGGAGATGTTGCAGAATCAATCGCACGCCTTCTTCGGAGAGCCTTTCGTCTGATTCATCCACGTCCACATCGCTCACGGCACCTTCGATGCAATGGCTGAGCGCATCCATGCCGCAGGCAGCCGTCACCTGCTGGGGCGCGTGGATGGTAAGCTCACTGTCGAGCACCACATGCGTCACGTCGAGTCCTATCAGTACCGTGGAACTCTTCGTGCCGCGTCTGTTGGTCACCACGGCGCCTACGGTGACTTCTGCACCTGTACCGGCCGTGGAAGGCACGGCGATGATGGGAAGGGTCTTGTCGGGAACAGGTAAAAACTTCAGCAGCAAGGCATTGACCTTGAGATGTGGTATCTTCACGCCGGCAGCCACCATCTTGCAGGTGTCCATCACCGAACCGCCGCCAAGGGCGATGATGCATTCGGCCTGACTTTCCAAAGCCACCTTACGCGCGGCTTCTATGATGGCTATGGTGGGTTCGGAATTGATCTTGTTGAATACGTAGTAGCCCACGCCGGCTTCAGCCAGTGCTTGCGTGATGGCTTGTTCGTATCCGAGGCTGCTCAAAGTCTTGTCGGTGACTACCAATACTTGCTGGTAGCCGCATTGACGGCAAATCTCACCAATCTGCCTGCGAGAGCCATGGCCTTCCACCACTTCGGGTTGTGGTATGGGAATGTTATGGATGACTTTTCCTGGCAAACGGTGGATCTGTTTTCTAATAATATAGGTGTCCATAACGGGGTTTTAAAAGAGTGAAGCAAAAGTACAATTATTCTTTGATACTATGAGCAATATTTGAAAAAGATTTCCGACCTTTGCAGCCGCAAAATTCAAAGGTAAAAATTGAAATAACAAATTATAAATCAATAATTTATGAAAAAATTTAACGACATAATGAAGGAAATTGGCCAGGCTTTGGCCAGCAAGAAATTCTGGGTTGAGCTGCTGATTATGACTTTGGGTATGATGATGACGGCCATTTGTGTCTATTATTTCCTTGTCCCCAGCAAGTTGATTGTAGGTTCCATCTCGGGTTTGTCCATCGTTTTGACCAACATTTTCGGAGGTATGGGCATCAACATCAGCTTGTCCATGATGATTTCTATCATCAACGCCATTCTGCTAATTCTGGCTTACATTCTGATTGGCAAGGAGTTTGGCTTGAAGACGGTCTATTGCGCTATGATTCTCGGTCCTTTGACCAAGGTTTGCGAATGGATTTACCCTTGGGAAAACTTGGCCACTGCCAACGAGTACCTCGCCAAAATGCCCGGAGGCGACCCCAACGCGATGTCAGTGATGGGTAATCCATGGTTCGACTTGCTTTGTTGTGTGCTGATTCTCAGCGCGGCGCAAACTTTGATGTTCTCCATCAACGCCTCGACGGGAGGTCTCGACATTTTGGCCAAAATCGTCAACAAATACTTGCATTTTGACATTGGCAAGTCGGTTACTGTGGCGGGCGGCATCATCTGCCTCTCGGCTTTTGCCATCAATCCGTTCCAAATGGTTGTTATCGGCCTTATCGGCACTTGGATCAACGGAATCATCGTGGATTATTTCACGGCTAGCCTCAACAATCGCAAGCGTGTGTGCATTGTGTCGAAAGACTATGACCGCATTCGTCGTTTCATTGTGGATGACTTGGATCGTGGCTGTACGCTGTATGAGGTCATCGGCGGTTATACCAACGAGAAGTCCATCGAGCTTGAGGCTTTGCTAACGAAGGACGAATTCTCTGCGTTGATGGAATACCTTAACAAGAATGAAATCAAGGCGTTCACTACTGCGGGTAATGTCAGTGAGGTATACGGTTTGTGGGCAAAAGACAGACATCGCACAAGAAAACACGCTGAAAAGCGTTAATTATGGAGTAAGATTGTTTTTTCATGGTGCCGCGGCAGGAGCGATCTTGTCGCGGTTTTTTTTTAATCCCCCCAGCCCCCTTAAAAGGGGGAGAGTCCTCACATCAACAAACAATTAAACAATTAAACAATCAACAGTTCAACAGAAATTCCTACTTTTGTGCCAAATTAAAACCTTACAAAAATGGAAAAGCTTTTAGATAAATTCTTGAGATACGTCTCTGTGGAGACGACCTCCGATGAAAACTCCGAATCGCAGCCCAGCACCGCCAAACAGCTGAATCTGTTGAAGATGCTGCGTGATGAGCTGCAAGCCCTTGGCATCCAAGCAGAATTGGATGAATACGGCTATGTGATGGCCACCATTCCATCGAATGTCGATTGCGTCATTCCCGCCATCGGCTTTATCGCTCATGTGGATACCTCACCAGATGCTTCAGGTGCCGACATCAAGCCACAAATCATCCCGAACTATGACGGCAATGACATCGTTTTGAATAAGGAAAAGAACATCGTCTTGCGCGTTTCAGAATTTCCTGAGATGCAGCAATATAAAGGACAGACAATGATTACCACTGACGGCACGACTTTGCTCGGCGCTGATGACAAGGCGGGTGTGGCTGAAATCATGTATGCTGCGCAGTATATAATGGAGCATCCCGAATTCAAACACGGTGAAATCAAGATTGGTTTCACACCCGACGAGGAAATCGGACGCGGCGTGGTGAAGTTCGATGTGAAGAAGTTTGGTGCCAAGTATGCCTACACGATGGATGGCGGCGAAATCGGCGAGTTGGAGTATGAGAACTTTAATGCAGCTGGTGCCAAGATTCACATCCAAGGCAGCAACATCCATCCCGGCTATGGTAAGGACAAGATGGTCAATTCGATGCTCATCGCCATGGAACTCAACGGCATGCTGCCTGTGGAACAGCGTCCGCGCTTTACGCAGGGTTACGAGGGCTTCTTCCATTTGACCGAAATCAACGGCACGGTGGAGGAGACCACAATGTCGTACATCATCCGCGATCACGACCGCGCCAAGTTTGAGGAGAAGAAAGCTCTTATCACCTCAGTGGCTGAGTTCCTCAACAAGAAATATGGCGATGTAGTAAAGCTGGAACTGAAGCATCAGTATTACAATATGCGCCAAGAGGTGGAACCGCATTTCTTCATCATAGAGCGTGCCATCAAGGCGATGGAAATGGCCAACATCAAGCCGAAAGTGCAGCCCATCCGTGGTGGTACCGATGGCGCCAACCTCTCGTTTATGGGTTTGCCTTGCCCCAACATCTTCGCTGGCGGTCACAACTTCCACGGCAAGTTGGAGTATGTCCCGCTCGAAAGTATGATAAAGGCCTCCGAGGTGATTCTGAACATCATCACCTTGTTCCAAGCGGAAAAATAAAGCTGGATGAAGGAACTGACCAAGAGTAAGCGGCAGAAAAACATCACTCTGGCAGCGGTTTTTGCCGTTGCTGGAGTGTTGTATGCTCTTATTTCTTTGGTCAACCATTATCTTTTTAAGACCTACGCGCTCGACTTGGGGCTTTACACCCACGCGATGTATGACTATACTCATTTCCGCGTTGATGATTGCAGTATGTTCAAGGTCGTTCCGCAAAGCATCCTCAGCGACCATTTCGACTTGTATCTGGTCATTTTGTCGCCGTTGATATTTGTGTTTGGAAGCTACACTTTGCTCATTGTGCAGATTGCGGTGGTGCTGTTGGGCGGTTGGGGTGTCTACAAGCTGATTGGCCTTTATACTGACGATAGTTGGATGCCGGTTTTGGCTACGACAGTTTTTTTCTTTTCATTCGGAATCATTCACGCCTTGGCTTATGACTATCATTCCAATGTGGTGACAGCCATGATGTTGCCTTGGCTACTCTACTTCCTGAAAAAGCGACGTTTTGCGTTGACTTCCTTGTTTGTCGTGCTGTTCGTCATCGGGAAGGAGAATATGTCGTTGTGGCTGTTCTTCATTGTCATCGCTTTGATGTGGGATTACAGAAAAGACAAGCAAGTCCTTTGGCATTTGGTGGCATATGCAGTGTTTTCCGTTGCTTACTTTCTTGTTGTCAATATGATAGTGATGCCAAGGTTGGGAGGAAGTGGGGGAGGTTTTGCCCGTTATGCCCATTTGGGCGACAATTATGTAGACATTGCCCAAAAACTAGTCACGCATCCATTGGAAACCCTTCAGATGTTGTTTACCAATACCAACGGTTTGGCTGATTTCGATGGAATAAAGGAGGAATTTTATATTTGTGCACTTGCTACAGGATTGGTGCTTACTCTCTTGAAGCCCAACTATCTGCTGATGCTTGTCCCACTCATTGCGCAGAAAATGTTGTCTGTAGATCCGATGTTTTGGGGCATTTCCTTCCAATATTCCGTTGAGTTAATGCCAGTTATCGTCATCGCTTCGTTTTTGGTCATCATTAAATTGAAGAAACAGGTTTGGCGGATTGTATTGGCTTCGTGTCTGCTGCTGTCAACCGTTTTGACGACTTTTTACACCATTGGCATTCCCAAGTCGCAGGTTTGGCTTGACCAGCTGTGCGTCTATCAGGGACGGCATTACGAGCAGAAGGATTTCGATGTGCATTATGCCTACGAAGTTATCGATATGATTCCTGATGATGCTTCGGTATGTGCGATTACTCCTTTTGTGCCTCACCTTGCCATGCGTGATGAAATCCGGAATTTCGCCAACACACGAGACATCAAAACCAATTACGTGCTCATAACGGAGCCGTATTTTGAATATAAGCGTGAAGGGGTGTTGGTGCTCAAGAATCGAGATGAATATGAGACGGTTGCGACCGATGGCACTATTTATCTTTTGCGGCGGATTGTGCCTTGAAATCTTGTAAGGTAGGGGGCAAATCCATCAAGTCTTTGCAGGTGTATACGAAAAAGTTTTTCACCGTCTTCCCATTGCGTTCGATGGGGATGATTCCAGCCAACTCAATCTCCTTGAAATACCACCGATAAGTCTCTTTCGGGTCTTTCATGTAACGGCTGTCGGAGAGGAACCAATAATCTTCTCCATGATGGAAACCGCCTCGTTTATTGTTGATCCACAGGTATTTGTGAAGAAACTCGGGCCAACCTAAGCCCATGACTCTCAAACCTAAAGGTCGTGCCACGTAATAGTCGAGATTGGCGAGGGGAAACCATTGGTTGGCCACGATGCCGTCTTCCGCTTTCATCACGCCTTCAGCGATTTTCTCTTTGCGGAAGTCGTCGAATTTTTTGCCTAGTTGCCGCCAGCCGTACATATCCAATGTAAAGTCATCGCGGCCTAGCATTTCGGGCTCGGTATGCTTGTCCAAAGAGATGAAGCCTGTCTTGATTTCGGCCACGCCGACGACTAAGGTGACTACAAGCACGGATAATGCCGCAATGATGGATTTGGGTAACCTTTCGGCGTGTTTGTCTCTCAGATAGGCTGCCGACAACAGAATGAGTAATACGTAGGCGGGCGCGTTCCAATGCGGCAGGGTGGGGCGTGTAAGGGAGAAAAACAGGAAAACCAAAATGAGAGGTAGGGCGATACACAAGATGAGCCGTTGCGCGGATTTCTCAAGGTTGAGTTTCTTTTTGAATGCCACGATGATAGCGATGATAGCCAGTACGAAGTTGACGGGATTGTTGTAGAAGAACTCACCAGCCAATTCGGTACCGAAAGTGCTGAAATTGAGTGTGCCGCCTCCAACACGCTCGCCATGGAAGCGGAAGCTGATGAAGTTGTTGTCAATATTCCAGTAAAGGATGGGGATGCAACAGATGGCAGAAATCAGCAAGGCGAGATAAAGATAGGGGCTCTTCAGCTGCTTGCGGTTGAAAATCAAGATGTAAAGCGCCATTCCAATCCAAAGGAAGACGCCCGAGTATTTGGAGAGCATGGCAAGTCCGGCGAAGAGCCCGAAAAGGAGCAAAGGTTCCTGAGCCTGTCGAAGGGCCGTTTTTTCCTGGATTGCTTCGTCGTTCCTCCTCGCAAATCGAAGATTCGACGTAGTCAATGCGCGAAGCGCCATCCATACGGCTAATAGCCAAAACAGCATTAGCGGCGTGTCGGGCATGATGAAAATGCCTGTGATGACGAAGGCATAGATGGAGGCTGTATAGAGCAATGCGGCATAGAGTCCAGTCTGCGCGTCCTTGAGGTCTTTCCCGATGCGGTAAATAATATAGGTGTTGGCGGTCATAAATACGACTGAAGCCAAACGAATAAAGAACTCGCTGTCGAGCAACAAGTTAAGGCTGAAAAGTTGAATCACCCAGCCTACCATGGGCGGATGGTCGAAATGGCTCCAGTCGGGATAGAGGGCATAGGCCCAGTAATACACCTCATCGTTGCCGAATTCCATCCATGCGGCTAAAACAGCGCGTACCAATGCACTGATGACCAACAGCCAAACCAGTATCTTGTTGATATGTTGCTCTTTGATGTTCACTTGCTTTCTTCTTTCTTCTCCTTGGCTTTTTTGAAAAGATACCAGGCCAAAGCTGCAAATGCAACGATATAAACAAACCAGTACAAATAGGTCTGAGCCTTATTGACGACATCAAGTCTTTGGTCCATTGGAGTGGGCGTCGGATGACGTGTGACTGGATTTAGATAGAAATGCTGCAAACCGTTCACATTGATGTGGGTGCGGACATAATGATCTTCGGATTGGATGACATACCATGCTGTCGCCACCTTCTGTTCGGTCTTCAACATTTTGCCGTCTTGCCCGATGAATTGCACTTCCTCCATAGTCGGGGAGGAAATTTCAACGAAAAGGGTGTCGCCTACCAACTCAGCGCGTGTCAGATGGGGTAGGGCTTTAGCTTGTGCAATCTTTTCTTCAAGTGTCATCGGGAAATGGTACCAGTTGTCGAATTCCACTGCATAACTTGAACCTTTGTCTAATGCTTTATAAATGTGTTCTGAGGCGAGGTCGGGCGTGTTGATCATGGTCATGTTGTGGCATACCTCGTTGGCTTTGTTGATGTTGTGGGTGTCGTCATTGCCGAGTGCATACACGCGATGGCCGTTGGAGAGTGCCATGTCCCAATGCTCGAAAGCGTCACCATAGGGATTCAACACCTCAAGCAGACGGTAGTTGCTCAACAGCATCATGTCTTTCACCTTGTAACCTTTTGTGAACGAAGCATGGGCAGGCATAACGAAGCGGCTGTGTTCCCCCAACTTGTTGATCATATGTTGCTTCATGTTAAGGTTCTGCATGAAAGGGTAGTCGACTTGGTATACCGACTCGGCTCCAATACAGATTTGGTGGGTCTTGCGGAAGAGGCCGTATCCATGTTCATAAGCTGGGATATAGTCTTCTTTGTCAGCGTTATGCGGATTGATGTACATATAGTCAGAGATGCCATAATGGTCGTAACCTAAGGCTTGATACACACTGTCGATGGTGCTTTCGGTGCTTTTTCGGCCGTTGGTCAGGCCAAAATACTTGCGAGAGTGGCAATGGAAATGGTATTTCTTCCATTGGTCGGGTTTCATGTCTTGGTAGGGGTTGTATAGGTATTCACCGCTAAAAGGCTTCGGCTCTTTGAAGCTGTAGGTGGGGACGGAGAGATAGACATACAATACAAACAACAGCAAAGCGATGCCGATGCCTGCCATCACTCTGCCGAAATAAAACCAGAAGCCTTTTTTCTTATTTTCTTTGTTCATACAAAATGCAAAACTAATGGAAAATCTCTCTGTTTTTTCTTTAAACAATGCTTTTTTTTCTATTTTTGAAATCTAAATCCGCAATAGACAAAGGTTTGTATTATTAACTTTAACAACTAGTATTATGAAAATCAATATTTTACGCATCACAACATTGGCTGCGCTCATCATAGCGGCCGTGATTTCGGGATTTGCGCAGAACGTCCCAATCACCTTGAACCATGGCTGGAACTGGATCAGTTATCCTTTTTCCGAACCGATGTCCCTGTCGGAAGCCATGTCGGGCTTCACACCATCTTCGGGCGACATGATCAAGTCGAAGAACGGCGGCCAAGCCACCTACTTGAACGGCAGATGGAGGGGAAGCCTATCCACCTTCATCCCTGGTCAAGGTTATCACTACCAGTCGGTGGACGGCACCACGCGGAGCTTCGTCTTTGGCGGTGTGGCCAACGACCCCTCGTCCCTGCCGGAGGAAGCCCTCCCGGGCGAGTTCAAGGTGGCCTCCAACGGCACGAAGGTGCGCTTCTCGCCGGGCAACCTGCAGTGCCGCGTTGACCCCAGCCAGAAGACGCAGTCCATCGTAGGCACGGGGGCGGAGACTTCGTACATGATGCCATACAACACCTTTTATTGCTATTCGCTTTGCCAGATGATCTACACGGCGGACGAACTGCACAATTCAGGCTTGTCGGCGGGCTCCATCACGGGCATGGCCTTCCAGAGCGACAGCGACTTGCATTACAGGAGAAACGGCATCCAGATATGGATATCGAACACGTCGCTGACGGCGGCACCAACCACCTCGCTGAGCACCTCGGGGATGACTCAGGTGTTTGAAGGCTCATTGAAACAGCAGACAGGCTGGACGGAGATTGCCTTCGCCACGCCTTGGCTATGGGACGGGTCGAGCAATATGCTGGTGACGGTACTGATGAATCACGGGAGCTACGAAAGCCCGTACATCTATTGGCAGTGCAGCAATTCAGGATTCACGTGTACCTGCTATGCCCGTAGAGACAGCAATGCCTACGATCCCAGCTCGTCTACCTATTCCATGAGCACCAGTTCTCTCAGGCCGAACACGCGCTTCAACGGCAAGGGCGGTGCGACCTGGCGCTTCGCGGAGAAGCAGTGGGACTATATTGGCGCGAACAATGTCGCTGTCTCGGGTGCCTACAAGGGCTGGATTGACCTGTTCGGCTGGGGCACGAGCGGCCATCCGCATGGCGCCAACTGCTACCAGCCGTGGAGCACGAGCACTGATGACGGAGACTACTACGCCTACGGCAACTACGAATACAACCTTTACGACCAGACGGGCGAGGCCGATTGGGGCTGCAACCCCATTAGTAATGGGGGCGACAAGCCCAACCAGTGGCGCACACTGACCCAAGAGGAATGGAACTACATGCTCAACACCCGCTCGGGCAAGCGTTATGCCAAGGCGCAGGTGGACGGGGTGAACGGCTTGATCGTGTTGCCCGACGGATGGCAGACTTCAAATTATTCGCTCAGCAACACGAACACAGCCAGTGCCGCTTTCACTTCCAATATCATCTCAGCAAGTCAGTGGCAGACGTTGGAAGAGCATGGCGCAGTGTTCTTGCCGGCTGCGGGTTATCGGTTGGACGCAAACCATGTTGATAATGTGGGTAACTATGGCATTTATTGGTCGTCTTCAATCCATGATAATACCAATTCTAAAGATATAGCTTTTACCGATACCGGCTTTGGCACGGGTTACAACGACTATCGCTATAGAGGATTTTCCGTCCGTCTGGTCTGCCAGAGCAACCCGCGCATCCGCACGATAGGCATGAGCAACGTGACCCCCACCAGTGCCACGGCCAATGCCGAGGTGGATTTCACGGGCTCGGTGGGTGCGCGCGGCATCTGCTGGAACACCACGGGTGCCCCCACGTACGACGACAACCATGCCTCCTCAGGCACGGGCAAGGGCAGCTTCAGCAAGGCACTGACTGGCCTGCAGCCCAACACGACCTACTACGTGCGGGCCTACGCGAAGATCAGCAGCGTGTACCGCTACGGCAACACGCTGACCTTCACCACGCCCGACGACGGTAGCCACGAATATGTGGATCTCGGCCTGCCAAGCGGCCTGCTATGGGCCACCTGCAACATAGGTGCCGACGCGCCCGAGGACTACGGCGACTACTTCGCATGGGGCGAGACCCGGCCGATGGATTACAATGATTGGAGCACTTACCAGTACTGCAATGGCAGCAGTAGCACGCTGACCAAATACTGCGACAACTCCAGCTACGGCTACAATGGCTTTACCGACAACTTGACCATATTGTTGCCCGAGGACGATGCTGCCACGGCCAACTGGGGCGAAGGCTGGCGTATGCCTACCGAGGAGGAGTGGCAAGAGCTGCTTGACAATACCATTGTCACTTGGATACAGCAGAACGGCGTGTACGGCAGGCGCTTCACCGCCTCAAACGGCAACAGTCTCTTCCTGCCCGCTGCTGGCTGCTGCTACAATAGCTTCCTCGACGATGCAGGCAGCTGTGGCTACTACTGGTCGAGTTCGCTCCTCACGGATGACCCGTACTTTGCGTTGCTCTTCTACTACAATTCGGGCTATTACGACCTGGACATCGTATACCGCTACTTTGGGCTATCTGTCCGAGCAGTGCGCTCAGGTCAGAACTAATCTTTGTTCTGTAACGGGCAGAAGCAGTTAGCAGTTGTTCAGTTGGCAGTTAGGCATGTCATCCCAACGGAGGCTTGTGGGGGAGCGGGGATCTATGCCGGCTTGGTCAGTTGGCAGTTGTTCAGTTAGGCATATCATTCTGGCGGAGGCGCGCTTTTGGGTGCGGCCTCCGCTGTTATAAGGGTTGAGATTCCCTGTGGGAATGGAGTGAAAGAATTGTTTTACTTGCGGCGGCAAGAAGAGCTAACGAACCGTAAACGTCACAAGCCGCCGCTGGTAACTAAGACGATACACTCCTTTCCCGCAGGGAATCTCTTATGCGAAGCACGTGTGGGAGCGAAGCCCAAAAAGATTTCAGGTAACATTCATCTTTGCAAATAATTATTCTGATGAAACTATGAGAATTTTCAGCGAATATAACCACCAACCTACCGCAAAATTCCTTATCTTTGCAGCCTAATTTGAAATCATTCTTAATAAGGGAAAAGTCGGGTCCCTGAGCTTGTCGAAGGGCCCGCACCAAAATAGAATAATATGGATCAGAATCCGAACGAAAATATCATCAGCGAGGTCACGAACAAAGAGTATGAATACGGTTTTGTGACCGACATTGAGACCGATTTTGTGCCGAAAGGCTTGAATGAGGACATCATCCGCTTGATTTCCAAGAAAAAAGAAGAGCCCGAATGGCTGTTGGAGTTCCGCCTAAAGGCCTTCCGCCATTGGCAGACGCTGAAACAGCCCAACTGGGCACATCTCAACATCCCAGAAATCAACTATCAAGACATCATCTATTACGCCGCACCGCGCAAACGCCAGCAGAAGCAGAGCCTCGACGAGGTGGACCCCGAATTGTTGGCCACTTTCGACAAACTCGGCATCTCACTCGATGAGCAGAAGAAGCTTTCGGGCGTGGCTGTCGACGCGGTGATGGACTCCACCTCGGTGAAAACGACCTTCCAAGAGACCCTTTCCAAACATGGCGTTATCTTTATGTCGTTCAGCGAGGCCGTGAAGCAGCACCCTGACTTAGTGAAGAAATACTTAGGCAAGGTGGTGCCTTATACCGATAACTTCTTTGCGGCACTCAACTCGGCAGTCTTCAGCGATGGCTCGTTCTGCTACATCCCGAAAGGTGTTCGTTGCCCCTTGGAGCTTTCCACCTATTTCCGCATCAATGCGGCCAACACAGGCCAGTTTGAGCGTACGCTCATCGTGGCCGATGAAGGCGCGTATGTGAGTTATATGGAAGGTTGCACGGCTCCGCAGCGCGATGAGAACCAGCTTCATGCCGCCATCGTGGAAATCATTGCCGAGAGGGATGCCGAAGTGAAATATTCCACGGTGCAGAACTGGTATCCTGGTGACAAGGACGGCAAAGGCGGCGTATATAACCTCGTCACCAAGCGCGGCCTCTGTCGCGGCGACCGCTCCAAGATTTCTTGGACGCAAGTAGAGACAGGTTCTGCCATCACCTGGAAATACCCGGGCTGCGTGCTGCTGGGCGACAATTCGGTGGGCGAGTTCTACTCTGTCGCTGTGACCAACAACTACCAGCAGGCCGACACGGGCACCAAGATGATCCATTTGGGCAAGAATACCCGCAGTACCATCATATCTAAAGGTATCTCCGCCGGTCACAGCCAGAATGGCTATCGGGGCTTGGTGAGAGTGGCTGCCAAAGCTGAGAATTCGCGTAACTATTCGCAGTGCGACTCATTGCTTCTGGGTGACAAATGCGGCGCCCACACTTGGCCTTACGTCGAATGCGGCAACGAATCGAGTATCCTCGAACACGAGGCTACGACTTCGAAGATCTCTGAAGACCAATTGTTCTATTGCCAGCAACGTGGCATCCCGACGGAGAAGGCTATTGGTCTCATCGTCAATGGTTATGCCAAGGATGTGCTGAACAAACTGCCTATGGAATTTGCCGTTGAAGCACAGAAATTATTATCAATAACGCTGGAAGGCAGCGTTGGATGACACGCTTCGCGTCACTGCGAGGCACGAAGCAGTCCAGAAAACAAGTTACCCTAGATTGCTTCGTCGTTCCTCCTCGCAATGACGCAAAGCGACATAAACTAAACAAAGAAAAAACATAATGTCACAAGTCCGTTCAAATAACACCCCCTTTTGGTTGCTCCTCATCGGATTGTTCCTCATTCTGGTGAGCAAGAGCCTATTGACCGAAGGCATGTTCTTTGACGGCGTGACCTATGCCAGCATCTCGCGCAATATGGCGGAAGGGCAGGGGACATTCTGGAATCCCCATTACACACAGACCTTGTATCCCGAGTTTCGCCAGCATCCCCCCTTGGCCTTGGGCATGGAAGCTTTGGCTTTCAAGGCTTTTGGCGACCATTGGTGGGTCGAGAAGGCCTATTCCGTGCTGATGTTCCTGCTCTCGGGTTTGTTCATCGCCTTGATTTGGAAACGCACCACCAATAACTTTCGTTGGGCTTGGCTGCCGTTGCTCTTTTGGATTGCCATGCCTTTGGTTTCGTGGAGTGGGACAAACAACCTGCTCGAAAACACCATGTCGGTCTTCGTGTTGCTCTCCGTGTATTTGATGATCGTTGGTTACCAGCGGAACCATAAGATTTGGCTGTTTTTGTCGGCTTTCACTCTGTTATTGGCCTTCCTCTCCAAAGGTTTTACGGGGCTGTTCCCCTTGGTGTTTCCGATTCTTTATTGCGCTTTCGACCAAAAGCGCAAATGGATCCAAGGCCCGATTGACAGCTTGATATTGTTGGTTTGCTTGGCTGCCTTCGCAGGCATCTTGTTCTTGGCGTTCCCGCCGTCCTTACCTTATTTAAAAGAATATGTCAGACTTCAGGTCATCGGTGGCGGACTGCACGAAGCCACGGTTTCATCCCGTTTTTACATCGTCTTGAACCTGTTGCAGCAACTGATTGTCCCGTTAGTGGTTGCTTTGGCATTGGTGATTTGTAAAGCCAAAAACAAGGTTAACAACAAGGTCTTTGAGTTTCCGCTCGACAAAGACTGGTTCTATATCTTCTTGATTCTTGGACTGTTAGGTGTGTTGCCTATTATGGTGAGCGTGAAACAACGCGACTTTTACATGCTGGCGGCCTTGCCGTTTTTTGCTTTAGCATGTGGACATTTCACCTTAGCAATGGTCAATACCTTGATGCTGAAAAACACGTCAATTTCGCGCAAGTGGATGACCCTTGGCGCAAGTTGCATCTTACTGATAGGAATCGTATTGAATCTTGTCCACGTTGGAAAATATGGCCGTGACGAGGCGTTGATTGAAGAGGTGAAGGCACAGGTTCTGGCAGCGGATGGCAAGACTCTTATCGAAATAACACCTGAAGGATACACGCACTGGGCCAAGCATGCCTATTATATGCGTTATGGTAAAATCAGCCTATATCCAACTGAACCTTCAAATGTACGGCTACCACAGTGTGACAGCCCTACAACTGAATAACTGAACAACTAACAACTGAATAATATGTTACTGAATATCAAAAATCTACACGTCTCCATCGGAGGCAAGGAAATCCTGAAAGGATTGAATTTGGGTGTCAACGAAGGCGAGATTCACGCCATCATGGGTCCCAACGGAACAGGAAAAAGTACGCTTGCTGCGGCCATCACGGGTCGCGAGGGCTACGAAATCACTGAAGGTGAGATTTGGTATAAGGGCAAGAACATCGTCGGGATGTCGCCCGAAGACCGTGCTAATGAAGGCATCTTCCTGAGTTTCCAGTATCCCGTCGAGATTCCAGGCGTGAGCATCCAGAACTTCATGCGTACCGCTGTTAACTCAAAGCGTGAGTATCAAGGTCTGCCTCCGATGAGCACGGTCGAGTTCATGAAGATGATGAAGGAGAAACAGGCCATGGTGGAGATTACCGAGAAGCTGCAAAACCGCTTCGTCAACGTGGGCTACAGTGGTGGTGAGAAGAAGAAGAACGAGATCTTCCAGATGGCTATGCTAGAACCCAGCCTCGCCATCCTTGACGAAACTGACTCAGGCCTTGACATTGATGCGTTGCGTATTGTGGCCCACGGTGTCAACCAGTTGCACAATGCCGAGAATGCCTTTGTGGTCATCACACACTACCAGCGTCTTTTGGACTACATTGTTCCCGACTTTGTCCACGTGATGTACGATGGGCGCATTGTCAAGACGGGCGGCAAGAATCTCGCACTCGAACTCGAAGAAAAAGGCTACGAATGGATTAAGGAACTTTGATTATGGACAACCAACTTATCATAACCGCCAACCAATGCCGTGAGATTATTGAGTATGATGATGATGCGCACCTGTCGGCAGAGCCGAAGGTTTCTGAAATCGTGCTCAACGAGAACGCCAGCCTTGAGTTATACGTGCTGCAAAATGTGAACAACGACGCCTCCATCCAGCGCGAGTTCAAGATCAGGCAGTTGGGTGATAGCCGTCTTAAAATCGTAGTCATCACCTTCAATGGTGGCGACGTTCGCAATACTTATACTGTTGACCTCGATGGCGAAGGCGCTGACACTCAAATCTATGGCCTCTATCTTATCGACAAGAAACAACATGTGGAGAATTACCTGAAGGTGAACCACAACGTGCCGCACTGCACGAGTAACGAGAAATTCAAGGGCGTGCTGGATGATGAGGCTACGGGCGTGTTCAACGGCCATGTGTATGTGGCCAAAGACGCACAGAAGACGGATGCGCATCAGAATAATAGCAATATCCTACTGACCTCGAAAGCCAAGATCAACAGTCAGCCATTTTTGGAGATTTATGCCGATGATGTGAAATGCTCGCATGGCACCTCCACGGGTCAACTCGACCAGGAGGCCATGTTCTATATGCGTCAGCGAGGCATCAGCAAGGCCAACGCAAGGATTTTGTTGATGTATGCTTTTGCAGCGGAGGTCAGCAACCATATTGGGAACGATATGTTGCACGAACACATCGACGATATGATTAAACGTCGCTTGCGTGGTGAGTTATCGAGTTGTGAGACCTGTGTGTTGCGTTGCAGCCACCCGAAGGATTACAATTTTGACATTGATTATTCGAAGATTTGACAATGGCCTATGGCTTATGGCTAATGGCCACTTTCACAGGAGGTTGAAGTGGCCATAGTCATAGGTGGCCATAGTCAAGGAAACTATAAAAACAGAGAAGTCTGAAAACAATGTTTAGTATTGATGAAATAAGAGCCCAATTCCCTGTCCTTGACCAGCAGGTCTACGGCAAGCCTTTGGTGTATCTTGACAATGCGGCTACCACGCAAAAGCCCCTCTGTGTCATCGAGCGTGAGCGTGACTACTACCTGCATGAGAACTGCAACATTCATCGTGGGGTGCATTATTTGAGCCAGAAAGCGACGGAAGCCTATGAGCATGCTCGCCAGACCGTTGCGAGTTTTGTGAATGCCAGGGATGCGCGCGAAATCATCTTTACGAGAGGTACAACGGAATCGTTGAATTTATTGGCTACTTCATTTGAGCACCTATTTTTCAAGGATTCCTCTCTGGATCGCTTCGTTCCTCGCGATGACGCAAAGCAGCCCAAAGTGTTAGTCACGGCTATGGAGCACCACTCCAACCTCGTGCCTTGGCAGCAGATGATACAACGGCATAACGGAGAGTTGCTCGTTGTACCGATGGACGGCAAAGGCGTCTTGGACTTGAATCATTACGAAGAACTGCTCAAAGAAGGCCTGAAAGTGGTTTCCATTGCCCACATTTCCAATGTGTTGGGAACCATAAATCCTGTGAAGCAGATGATTGCGATGGCGCATAAATATGGCATCCCTGTCATCATTGACGGAGCACAATCCATAGCCCATCATCCCATTGACGTTCAAGACTTTGACTGTGATTTCTTTGTCTTTTCGGGTCATAAGATGTATGCCCCTATGGGTATCGGTGGTTTGTACGGCAAGTCGGAATGGCTGGAGAAACTGCCGCCCTATCAATTCGGTGGCGAGATGGTCGACATGGTGAGTTTTGAGAAGACCACTTTCAACGTATTGCCTTTCAAGTTTGAGGCGGGTACGCCTAATGTGGGTGCGGCACTTGGTTTGGAAACCGCTATTCAATTCCTGCAAAGCCTTGACAGAAAAGAAGTTGAGGCATATGAAGAGAAATTGCTACAATCTGCCATTCAACAACTTTCCGAGATAGACGGTATTCGTTTCATTGGTCAGGCGGAGCATCGTAGTGGTTTGGTATCGTTCATCATTGATGGTGTCCATCCATACGACTTGGGTACCATCATCGACAAGATGGGCGTGGCGGTACGCACTGGCCATCATTGCGCTGAGCCTGTGATGACATGCTTCGGCATTCCAGGCACGGTGAGAGCCTCGTTTGCGTTGTACAATACGATGGAAGAAGTGGAAATCTTGGTCAATGCGGTGAAGAAAGCCGCTATGATGTTGCGTTAAGCCTCTGGTTGGGCCGTCGAAACCTCAGTCTCCGTTGAAGGCTCTTCTATTTTTACCTCTTGGTTTTCAACAGCTTCCAATTTGATTTTTCCGTTCTTTAGCTTGATTTTCTTTTTTACTCGTAGGGGAGCGATGATCAGCACCATAAGCACTTCGAGGGCGTATTTCATCCACGGAACGAACCCAGTTGTCACGAATTGAAAGATGATGAGCAGAATAGAGGCAATCACAAAGATGACTTTCCCGTGATTCTTCTTTCTGAAAATTTGTATTAAACTGAATACCAGTGTTATAAGCAGTACAAGCTGAAGGATTGGAATCAACAATTCGGATTTGTCTTGCTTGAAGTCGGTCTCGTTATAATAGTAGGAGTCAATATAGTATTGACTGAAAATGACCGTGATGATAGCAAAGATAAGCAACAAGCTGTAATAGGTGATGGCAAAACTCGCCGCCAACCTCATAGGCTGGGTCAATTCTGGTTTCAGGTTGAATATCTTTCCTTCGCGCTGTTCCATGGTCATTCGGGATTTTGATTGGTTTGCGACATTGCCATCCGTTTGAAATACAGGTAATACAGCAAGATGAACATGGCAGTGAGCATAAGGTCAGAGAAAAATGGAGAGGGCTTTTGCAGGGGATAGACAAACACAGAATTGTCAATCAGCATGCAGATTTGGGCGATGGAATAGATATGGAAACCGCGCTTGTCGCCTTTGAACATCTTGATGACACCTATCAACGATGCTATGAACAACACGAGCAGGATGAGGTAGAACTTGGAATCGATTTGGGAGAAAATCTGCATCCCCTCGTTCATGGCCTTGGTGAAATCGCCACCCATAGACGAAAATGGTTTCATCATCTCATCAAACTGACCATTGCTGAGCATCTCCGACATCGCGGGCTTCACTATTAGCGAAATCAACGAACTGAAGATGTTCCAGCAGGCATTGATGAGCGACAGCACCAAAAGGATGGTCATCCCTACGGGGCGCTTCTGGGGTTGTTGGACGTTGGTTTCCATATAATATATTTTTGTTTGTAGGGCTATCACACCGTCCTTTGACATACTTAGGAACCGTGGCAGCCACTGTGTTTTCACCGTGTGGCTGCCGTGATATGACAGCCCTACAAACGATTATTTGTTTTCTAATACATCAAATGCCAGCAGGTAGTCCTTCACGAACTGCACGCTCTTGGCGATTTCGGTGTACATCACCTTGTCGATGCGCACGAATTCTACCTCCTTGCGGTAGGCGGCGACAAATTTCTCGATAATGGGTGACGACTTCAACGGGCGGCGGAACTCCAAGGCCTGTGTGGCATTGAACAGCTCGATGGCCAGTACGCGTTCCAGATTCTCGGCTACGCGCAAAGCCTTGGTGGCGGCGTTGGCACCCATACTGACGTGGTCTTCTTGTCCTTGTGATGACTCAATGCTATCGACCGAAGCGGGTGTGCAGAGTTGTTTGCTCTGGCTGACGATGCTGGCGGCGGCGTATTGCGGAATCATGAAGCCGCTGTTGAGGCCGGGCTCGGCAACTAAGAACGAAGGCAGATCGCGCTTGCCACCGATAAGTTGGTAGATACGACGTTCACTGATGTTGCCCAACTCAGCCAAGGCGATGGCCAAGAAGTCCAAGGTGATGGCCAAAGGCTGGCCGTGGAAGTTACCGGCGCTGATGACCAGGTCTTCATCGGGGAAGATGGTCGGGTTGTCGGTGACGGCATTGATCTCCTCGCTGAACACGGAGGCTACATAGTCGATGGCATCCTTGGAGGCACCATGTACTTGTGGCATACAACGGAAAGAGTAGGGGTCTTGGACGTGTTTCTTCTCCCTGACAATCAGTTCACTGTCTTTGGTGAACTCGCGCACACGCTTGGCGGTGACGATTTGTCCGTTGTGGTGACGGATTTGATGCACTTGGTCGAAGAAAGGCTCGATGCGACCATCGAAGGCTTCCAAAGAAACGGTGCCGATAAGGTCGGCGAGATAGCTGAGGCGGAAGGCTTTTAGCAGGACGTAGGTACCGTAGCTGCTCATGAACTGGGTGCCGTTGAGTAGTGCCAAGCCTTCTTTCGACTGCAAGGTAATCGGCTTCCAACCGAACTTCTTGAGGATTTTCTCAGCAGGAACGATCTTGCCCTCATAATGCACTTCGCCCAAGCCGAGCAGAGGCAGCATGAGGTTGGCCAATGGTGCTAAGTCGCCGGAGGCACCGAGTGAGCCTTGGTTGTAGACCACGGGCAGCACGTCGTTGTTGAAGAAGTCGATGAGGCGCTGGACGGTCACCACCTGCACGCCGCTGTTGCCGTAGCTGAGGCTCTGCACCTTCAGTAGGAGCATGAGACGGATGATTTCCTCGGGCACCATTTCGCCTGTGCCGCAGGCGTGCGACATGACGAGGTTTTTCTGCAAGGTGCTCAGGTCTTCCTTCGAGATGCTATGGTCGCAGAGCGAGCCGAAGCCGGTGGTAACGCCGTAGATGGGCTTTTCGGGGTTCTCCATCTTCTTGTCGAGGTAGTCGCGGCATTTCTGGATGCGCTTGATGGCATCGGCGCTGAGTTCCAGCTTGTAGCCTTTGGTGAGTATTTCGTTTACCTGTTTGAAGGTCAGCTCTTTGGCTGAGATTTTGTGGATTTTCATATTGTTATGTGTTTGTTGTGTTCCTGTTAACGCAGGGACTTACGTCACCTGCTTAATGTCCTGTCGCCCCTATGGGGCTTTGCTCTACATTATTGTTTCGACCAATTTGTTGGCTTCCACGGTTTCTTGTTTGCCTTCTTTCATCCATTTTACAGTAAATTTCTGCTCAGTCATTTCACTCTCGCCTGCAATCACGACTATCGGAATGTGGCGTTGGTCGGCGTATTTCATCTGCTTCTGGATTTTGGCGGCATCGGGATAGATTTCCGCGTTGATGCCATGTTTGCGTACCTGGTTGAGGTATTTAAGGCAGTATTTCTCTTCGTTCTTGCCGAAATTGAGGAAGATGACCTTGGTGCTTTCCGACATGGTCTCGGGGAAGAGATTGAGGCCTTCCAAAACGTCGTAGATGCGGTCGGCACCGAAGCTGATGCCCACACCAGAGACATTGGGCAGACCGAAGATGCCCGTGAGGTTGTCGTAACGACCGCCGCCCGAGATGCTACCAATGGCGAAGTCCTTGGCTTTCACCTCGAAGATGGCACCAGTGTAGTAGTTCAAGCCACGGGCCAAGGTGAGGTCGAGTTCGGTGTCGATGCCGAGCTCCATGTTGTCGATGTAGTCGAAAAGCGTCTCTAGTTCGGCGATGCCTTTCTGGCCGACTTCGTTGTCGAGCAATGGTTTCAGCTGGGCCAACTTCTCGCGTGTGTTGCCTTTCATGAAGAGGATGGGTTGAAGCTTATCAATAGCATTTTGCTCCAATCCCTTTTCAGCGAGTTCCGCATTGACGGTCTCAATGCCTATCTTGTCTAACTTGTCGATGGCCACAGTGATATCAACCAAGGCATCTGATTTGCCGATGTATTCGGCGATACCAGCTAGCACCTTGCGGTTGTTGATTTTCAGCGTAACCCTGATTTTCAAGGCGTTGAAGACTTCGTCAACGATTTGCACCAGTTCTGCTTCGTTCAGCAAGGAGTCGCTGCCGATGATGTCGACGTCGCATTGGCAGAACTCGCGGTAACGTCCTTTCTGCGGACGGTCGGCACGCCAAACGGGTTGTATTTGGTAGCGCTTGAAGGGGAAGGCAATTTGGTCGCGGTACATGGTGACAAAACGCGCGAAGGGCACGGTCAGGTCATAGCGCAGGCCTTTTTCCGTGATTTTTGAAGCCAGTTTCAACGATTCAAGCGGCTCACCGTTTTGTTCCACGCCACTCATGAAGTCGCCAGAGTTGAGCACACGGAAGAGGAGTTTGTCGCCTTCTTCGCCGTATTTGCCTAAAAGCGTGCTGAGGTTTTCCATGGATGGTGTTTCAATCGGCTGGAAACCAAAGCGTTTAAACACAGTCTTAATGGTGTCGAAAATATAATTGCGGCGCACCATGACTTCAGGTAAAAAATCACGGGTGCCTTTGGGAATGCTGGGTTTTTGTGCCATTTTTGAAATTTTTTGCAAAAATACTAAAAATGTCAAGAGGAAAAGAACTCCCTATCGAAAAATACGAAATCCTTTTCCTCTCGGCAATAAGCAAGCTTTAGGCAATCTCGTTTTATTTGAGGATCTTGATTTTGCCTATGATGGGCAGTGCTTTCATTTTGCCTTTCACGGCATGGATGATGCCGATGATGCAAAGGGCCGTGATGCCGCACAGGGCCAGTCCGTACAATCCGTTAAATAATCCAAGCAAGACGCTGATGAAGGTTGAATAAACGGCGGCCAAAATGAGGCTGTTAAAGCCCATCAGTATCGACAAAGCGACCGAGAACGCACATAGGACGAGGCCTTGGTTGGCATGGAACCTGACGAAAGGTGATTTTCTGGCTCCGAAGATGGGTGCTAGCACGAGGATGCCTAGATAGGACTCAAGGGCGAGGGTCTTCTCCATGGAGTTGGGTGCATCCGTCTGAACGGGAGGCTCCACTACGGGTTGTGGCGTCGGCTCCGGCTCAGGGATGGGTTCGGGGACGGGTTCCGGCTCAGGAGCCGGTTGGGGTTGCGGTTCTGCACCGACGGGTGCAATGGGCGTTCCGCAGTTGGGACAAAACTTGATGTTGCCTTGTATCTCTAGCCCACAATTTGGACAATACATGTTTTTTATGTTTATGTTACAGTTATGGTCATTTTAGTTCAAACTCTTCTCCTGGCTCGGGAATGACGATGTTGTCCCAGCCTTCCTTGCGTAGCTGGCGCTTGTAGAACTGCTGGGCCTCAAGGTCACCATGAACGATGAAGGTCTTCTTCACCTTGGTCGGGTCTTGGCAACTCAGGTAGTTGATCATTTCCTTGTAGTCGCCGTGGCCGCTGAAAGCATCGATTTCGTAGATGTCGGCATTGACGGGGTGCTCCATGCCGAAGATGGAGACGGTTGGCGGTTTGGGATTGGCTAAAAGTTTGGCACCCAAGGTGGTGGGAGCGCAATAGCCGATGGCGAGGATGCTGTTGTTGGGGTTCTCGATGCTGTTGGCGATGTGATGCTTCACACGGCCAGCCTCCATCATGCCCGATGCTGAGATGATGATGCACGGTTGTTTGGTTGCGTTTAAGGCTTTCGACTGGTTGATGTCGCGTACGAAAGTCAAGCTATTGAAGCCGAAGGGATCGGGATTGTATTCAATCATGTCATGCACGTCGTCGTTGAAGAGATCGACGTACATGCGGAAAATCTCGGTGGCGTTGACGGCCAAGGGACTATCGACATATACTGGGATTTTCTCGGGAAATTTGCCTTGGTTGTAGAAGTTATTCAGCAGATATACGATTTCTTGTGTGCGGCTGACGGCAAAGGATGGGATGATGAGTTTGCCGCGTTTCTCCACGCAGGTATGGTAGATGATTTCCAACAGCTGCTGCTCGGCATTTTCACGGTCGCTATGGAGACGATTACCGTAAGTGGCCTCGGTGATAAGGTAGTCGCAATGGGGGAAAGGTTCGGGCGAGCGCAGCAGGTAGTTGTGTTCGCGCCCGATGTCGCCCGTGTAGGCGATGCGGGTCATCTTGCCGCCCTCGTCGATTTCGAGGATGGCACAGCCGCTGCCAAGGAGGTGGCCCGTGTTGTTGAATTTCACCTTAATATTATTGTCCAGATAAAGGTAGCGATTGTAGCTCACGGTGACGAAATGTTCCATACAAGCACGCGCATCCTTCTCGGTATAAATGGGTTGCATGGCTGGCAGGCCTTGCTTGCGGCGTTTCTTGTTGAACCACTCCATATCGTTCTCTTGGATGAAGCCCGTGTCGGGAAGCATGATGCTGCACAAGTCCTTGGTGGCTGGTGTGCAGACCACTTCTCCCTTGAATCCCAACTTGTGGAAATAGGGGATAAGGCCGCTGTGGTCGATGTGGGCGTGGGTGAGGATGATATAGTCGATTTCCTCTGGGTTGACCATGATGTTGCGGTTGGCCGCATCGGTTTCGAGACCTTTACCTTGGAACATGCCGCAGTCCAAAAGGATTTTCTTGCCGTGGTCGGTAGTGATGAGGTGCTTGCTGCCCGTCACTTCCTGGGCCGCACCGATGAATTTGATTTTCATAGTTTAAACAGAAATTTGCCCCAAAGATAAGCAAAAAAAGTGAGGTGGCAAGAAAATGTCACCTCAGTTTGGGAATTTTTGATAGGATTGAAAACTTGTAGGGCTGTCGTATCACGGCAGCCGCTGTAATCGTTTCGCAAACAGCGGCTGCCACAGTGTGACAGCCCTACAAACCAAATCATTCAATAACAATCTTCCTTACGGCCTGACCTCCATCGGCCTCAATGTGCATCATATAGATGCCCTTGGCCATGTTCGACAGGTCAATGCGGACTTGCTCGCCTTCCACTTTGGCGTTGTAAACCATTTGTCCGTAAGCATTCACGATGCGGACATGGTTTAGGCCTTCGCCTTCGAGGGTGAGTTCGCCTGTGGTTGGGTTGGGATAGACTTTAGCTGAGTTGTTGTAGTCATCTATGCCATTCTGGATTTCACTGTGGACAATGTGTTGAGAGGTGATTTCAGTACACAAATTGGAATTACTATGCCAATACCAAAATTCAAATTTTTGGAATATTGGGCATTGGTATGTATATCCGGGAGTTTTTTCCAGTGTCAGATAGACTCCTTTGCTGACGACAATGCCATTTCCGTCATAGTTTCCGAAGTAATCACCATATGGGTCACTTTGTTTATAAGTAACGTCTACTGGAATCCAACCATATGTTTCAAGGTAGAATTCTGCCCAGACATGTAATGAGCCATCTGGCCTGACGGTTACAACATGTCGAGACGGAATGGATTTGTTCCTAAGCAACGAGACAAAAATGGAAGAAAGGTTTCCGCAGTCACCGCCCCCATCGTTCAAAATCCTGGACAATGAGTGCAATCCTGTGTTGGGATACAAATAGTCGTAGTTTTGGGCAACATATTCGTAGCATCGTCTTGCATAATCAACAATGTCGCTTGAGGAAGACCAGATATTTCGTGCAATACTAGCTATCGTAGGATTGTCAGGAACGACGTACACGCCGGAAGCACCGGTGTTTTGCTGGTATTCACTAGATGATGTGTTGTATGGATAAATAGTCCCGATTTGGGAAAAATCGAAAACAAACGGATGCAACACCGCGTTAAAACTGACCGTGAAATCAATAATATTTCCCAAGTTAGATATATTTTCTGAAGTGTAAAAATAATGAACATATTTGTTGGAAGTGTTCGGAATAGAAAGCAGTTGTCCATCATTATAGGTTACATTGCTGATGGTCTGGTATTGGTCGGTTTGAGGGACGGGGATTAATACGGACAATTGGGAGAGACTGGAACAGTGTGTTCGATTAATTCTCGCAGTATTGTCAACGTGGTATCTTTGCGAAGTCTGTGCCAGCAAAGGATTTGCAATCATTAGCACGAAAGCGATCAAGAATGTGTTGAGTTTCTTAGTCATTGTTGATGGATTTTAGTTTCCAAGTGCAAAATTAGGTATTCTTTTGAAGATTTGCAATAGATGTCTTTCCAATACAAAAAAAGGAACCCCACCTTCGTGGCAGGATTCCCTTTGCAAAATTGTTATGATGGCTTATTCTACCACAATCTTCTTTACAGTCTGACCGCTGTTGGCCTCTATGTGCATCATGTAAATGCCCTTGGCCATATTCGACAGGTCGATGCGGACTTGCTCACCTTTAACCTTGGCGTTGTAAACCATTTGTCCATAAGCATTTACAATACGGACATGGCTCAAGCCTTCGCCCTCAAGGATGATTTCGCCATGGGTCGGGTTGGGATAGACTTTGGCGGAGACGCTGCTCTCACCGATACCCTCGGTGTAGAGGAAGTTGGCTACGAGGACGCGGTCTTCGGTGGCAATGAAGGTGTAGGTCATCTCTTCAGAAACCACCTCGCCGTTTTCGGTCCAGTTTTGGAAGGCCCAGTCTTCGTTGCGGACAATGGTCAGTGTGACCTCATCACCATAGTGATAGATGCCATCTCCAATTACGGTACCCGCTTCTTCTGGATACACAGCGGTTGTGATTTCAACCATCGGAATCTCGAAGTTGGCCACCAAGGTGCGGTTGGCCGTAACGGTGAACGTATAGCTTTGTTCAGTAGAGACTACGACACCGTTCTCCGTCCAATTGGCGAAGAGGTATCTTTGGAATGGCGTGGCAGTCACAGTGCAAGATGTGCCGTAATCGTAGGTGCCGTCGCCCGAAACAGTACCAGCATTGGCAGGATTGGCTGACAAGCTGATAGTAAAGCTTTGGATCTGGAAGTGAGCCACGTATGCCGCCGATTCGGTCACGGTGAAGGTATATGTGGCATTGGTGCTGACTTGTACGCCATTTTTGGTCCAATTGACGAAATTGTATCCCGTAGCTGGTGTTGCAGTCAAAGTGCAGCTCTCACCGTTGTTGAAAGCACCGGTGCCAGCGATAGTGCCTCCATTAATTGGGTCGGCCGTGGCAGTGATGGTGTAGGTCTGCATTGTAAAGTTAGCCACCAAAATGCGGTTACCTGTTACGGCGAAGGTGTAGCTTGCATTGGTGGAGACTACATTGCCGTTTTCTGTCCAGTTCGTGAAGGTAAAGCCACTATTTGGCGTAGCTGATACAGTGCACGACTGGCCTTGCTGGTAAGAGCCCCCGCCAGTCACCGTGCCGCCGTCTCTCGGACTAGCTGTCACGCTAATGTTGTAATTCTGTGTTTGTGCTTGGAAGTTGGCCACCAAGTTGCGGTTGCTGTTCACAGTGAAGGTATAGTTGGCTTGGGTCGAAACCACATTGCCGTTTTCCGTCCAGTTGGTGAAGGTGAAACCAGCATTGGCAGAGGCCGTGACAGTGCAGGACTGTCCTTGCTGGTAAGTGCCGCCGCCAGTGACGAAACCGCCGATGTTCGGGTTGGTCGACACGTTAATGGTGTATTGTTGTGTGCCTCCCTGCATGATGTCGATCTCGGCAATATAGGTAATCTTGTTGTAGCCGAACACGGTCAGTGTGGCAGTGCCAGGGGCGCCAGGTGCAGCAAAGGTGATGTTGCAGGTGCCGTTCACGATGGTAGCCGAGCCCATAATTTCGTTGTTGAGAGTCAAGGTGGCCAAGGCACCATTGCCGTTGGTAGCATTCACAACGAAAGAGGTCGCTGTGCTGCCCATCGAAGGGGCGTGGGTCACACCCATATCTGCGGGAACGGCATTACGCACCGTCAAGGTCGGGTCGCCAAAGAGGATCCAAGCAAGGTAAGTACCTTTGGCGGGATTGTCATTTTGTCCGTATTGATCCAAAATTTTCATGTTGCCGTCAAATGAGATACCACCCAAAGTGCGCTTGATGTTGGTGCTGTGTTGCTCTGTCAGCACATCCACCATCTCGTCTTGGCCGTATTGTGGAGGATTCCAGGGCTGGGAGATGTAGGAGAACATGCCACCGACAGCACCTGTGGGTTGCTCAGGGTCGTTGTTGTTATTCGCACGCAACCAAGTCTCGCCAAAGCATGGCTGGCTATGGTCGTATTTTCCGTTAAGGCAAGCCACTGACCAAACGATGGGCAACTTGTTGACATTGGTCAGCGCGTTGACGTTGGAGTTGCTGTAGTTATTGAGTGCCCAACTGGTTTCGGAACCGTGGTTGCAGTAGTTGATGATGCTTACACCTTGGTTGATATGTTGACTCAAGATGGAGGCTGAAGAGGAATAGCCCGAAACACCAGGATAATCTTGGTAGACGGTGGTGTAGTTGTAGTTCAAAAGGTCGGTACGAATGTTCTCAATGTGTTGCCAGTCATATTCATTGAAGTGACCGGGACCATCGTTGTTGCCAAGACCATCACCATAGGGTAGCCATGTGTCAGTGGCATTGATGTCTCTTTCGTAATGGATGACCTTTTTGACTTGAGTGATGACTTGAGTCTGGTTTTCGGCGGAGAAACGACCGACAATGATGTCGTTGTACAGGTCATTTCCAACGACTTGACCATACATATTGTCACTCTTGCCGCTATAGCTGCTCCAGCCGCCACCAGCGGTATAAGAGATGCCAGGGATTTGGCCAACGTCGCCCACCAGAAGCACGTGTGATAGGTTAGGATTGGCACTATACTGACTTTGGATATAGCTCTGGATGGCAGTGGTGGTGGTGCCAGCTGTGCTCGTGCCGACCATGGTGGTGGGCCTGCCAATCTGTTTCTTCCAGTTGACGAAGGGCTCCATGACAGACATGAAGGCATCGTGGCAGATGATGAGCAGATGGCCTGTTTCAACCATAGGCGTGTATCTGTTCAAACTCTCGTGATAGTTGATGAAGTGGTTGTCATACATGGCCTGGATTTCAGGATCCATTTTCACCTCATTGGAGCGACGGTCGAAGACGTTTTCATTCGACATGCCATCGTTGTACATCTCAACAGTCATGTTGTAGTACACACGCAAAGTCTTTGAGACAGGATTATAGGCGAAGGGATAGACCACCATGTTCTGCCCACGGAAGTCACGCAGGATGTAAGGCTCATAGAGCCCCACGTTTTGGGCGGGGAAGAAGGCATCCGTCGAATAAGCCTCGCCGTAAGTGTAAGGCACATCTTCAGGGTTGATGGTGCGCGGGAAATCGCCTTTTGAAGGTGCGACTTCCATCGGGAAATCGCTGTATTGCGCATCAACGACACGGATGCTGTAATGTTGACGGTCGCCAACGATAGCCGGAACGGCAATCATGGGCAGGTTAGGCTCACCAGCGGCAGCTGTGCTGACCGTGCGGGGAACCGAGATGATGTTGGCTTCGCCACGGGGTGTGGTCACCTCATGGGTGTAGAAGCCAGGGACTTGCAGGTTGACGGTGATTTGGCTTTCAGAAGAGGAAACCAAAGTCGTCTGGATAGTGCTCGGGGTATTGCTCTTGATGGCCACCCACTGCTGACCGAAGGTCACTACTGTCAGCATGACGAGCAGTAGCGTGAATAAGCTTTTTTTCATAGGTTTGAAAAGGATTAGTTTTAAAGGGCAAAAATAGTGCTTTTTGCCGAATGTAAGTCAATTTTTGTTGTTTTTCTTCATAAAAGCAACTGAATCGCCCCAGGCATTGTACAAAACCTTGTGTCCGATGGCGGCTAAACGCACGTCGAGGCAGCTGTGACACTCGTCGGGTTTGTCCTTGACGCAGGCCTTGTCGGGATAGATGAGGTAGTTTTCGCGGAACTCGTTGGGGGTGAGGTTGGGCATGATGACGTTGGCACCAGCGAGGATGGCCTTCTCACGACCTTGCGGGTCGACGGTCTGGTTGGCGGTGGCCGCCACCATGTTGATTTCAGGCATCATTAGGCGAAGGATAGCAATCATCTTGAGGGTCAGCTCCATGCGTTTCTCGGCGGATGGAATTTGGTCTCTGTATTGCCACAGCGGTGTGTCAGGATGCGGAATGAAAGGTCCCATGCCGACCATGGCCACGTCTTTCTTTTTGAAGAACAGCAAGTCATCAGCGAGGTCGTCGAGTGTTTGGAACGGCAGGCCGACCATCACACCGGTACCCGTCTGATAGCCGATTTTCAGCAGGCTGTCGATGCAGTCAAGGCGTTGCTTGAAGTCGTGTTTGGCATCGCGCGGGTGAATCTTATAATAAAGGTCTTCATTCGAGGCTTCGATGCGGAGCAGATAACGGTGTGCGCCCGCCTCAAACCAACGGCGGTAAGTCTCCTCGGTCTGCTCGCCCAGTGAGAGTGTGATTCCCAAACTTCCATTGTCTATCTTCTTGATTTCCTTGACCAAATAGGTGATTTTGTCCACAAAAGCCTTATCGCTCCTTTCTCCGCTTTGCAATGCCACTGAGCCATAGCCCAACTCATGCGCCAGTTTGGCGCATTCGATGACTTCCTCGTCGCTGAGCGTATAGCGTTCCACCTTGAGGTTCTTGCAACGCACACCGCAGTAGAGGCAATACTTTGTGCAGATGTTGCTGTATTCAATCAGTCCGCGCAGGTGGACATAGTTGTCCAAGTGCGCCAGCTTGGTCTGCAAGGCCTTGTCGAAGAGTTTCTTCTTGTTGTCGCCTTCGACAGCGAGGAGGAGTTTGATTTCCTCATGAGTTAAGGTCCCTGAGCCCTGAGCCTGTCGAAGGGTCGAAGGGCCGACTTTATTTAGGATTTCGGTGACGGTCATTGTTTGAAATTTGGCGCAAAAGTAGTGATTTATCGAATTGGACTGAGTTTTTTTATGTGCGCTGTTTTTGCATTCAGGAAATTCAATACTTTTGCCTTTTCAAACAACAAAACCATGCAAATCCCATTAGACCAGTTTGAACAAGTCATTGACGAGAAAATACTGCAACGCGGCCTGACCTATTTCAAGAAAGGCCAAGTGCATGAACTTGAGGAAGTCAGCCCGAACACCTACGAAGCCATCGTTGAGGGAACGGAGGACTACACCGTCCGCCTGACCGTTGAAAACACTGTGGTGACCGACTACAGTTGCGATTGCCCGTACGATATGGGACCCGTCTGCAAGCATGTGGCCGCCGTGATTTTTTCCCTGCAAGAGGAAGATTTGGACCTGACGAAGAAAGCGACCAAGTCCAAAAAATCGGTCGGGTCGGGGGTGAAAAAAAGCAAAAGCGTTGCAACCCAAATTGATGAACTGATGGACAAAGCTTCCGTCGAAGAACTGAAAGAGTTAATCAAGACGGAAGCAAAGAAAAATTCCCTGTTCTGTAACCATGTTCTATCCTACCTTGAACATTACAATGATAATTTATCCAAAGAATTTTACCAAAAGCAGTTGAGGGCTTTAATAAGGTCGGCCACTGACAGATATGGACTCATTGATTGGAACAATGCCAGGGCTTTGGGATATGCCGTTGATGAATTACTCGACTCGGCCAGGAAACAAATCGACCATGGCAATTTCGAGAAAGCCGCTGCAATTTGTTTCGCCGTGATGGAGGAGATGTTGGAACCCCTCAATACTGCCGACGATAGTAATGGCGACATTAGCGGTTGCATCGATGGGGCTATCAACTTGTTGAGCGATATGGCTACGATGTGTGAATCAAAAACCGTCCACAAGCAGATTTTCAACTTCTGCATGGACGAGTTTGAGAAAGGTCGTTTTGATGGCTGGGGCTGGCACACGAGCTTGCTTTCGTTAGCCGCCAATCTTGCCGAAACGGATGCTGATTTTGACCTCGTTTTGGCTTTGGCCGAAAAGAAACAGAATTCATATTATTATGACGAGGAAGTCCAAATGATTAAATATGGTTTGCTTGTGAGAAAGAAAGGACAAGATGTCGCGGACAAGTTTCTTGAGCAGAACTTGGACAACCCGAATTTTAGAAGGATGGCCATTGAGAAAGCATTGGAACAAAAGAACTATGCGAAAGCCGTCAGATTGGCTGAAGACGGGGTGAAAACAGACATGAAAGACAAGCCCGGACTGGCCAAGGAATGGTATGATTGGTTGTTGAAAATTGCGCAGGCACAGAAAGATACGCCAAAGATTCTCGAATATGCCCGTTATCTCTTGATAGACAATTTCAGGAATGAGCAGGATTATTATCAGATTTTGAAGGAGCATGTAAAGTCTGAGGATTGGGATGCCGTTATCAATGCCATCGTCCACGAAATCAAGGCGAAAAGGCGGTGGTATGACAAGGGATTGGTTGCCAACATATACATCAAAGAGGAAAAGTGGGACAAACTTTGGGAGTTAGTCAAGGAAAATCCAGACTTTACCAACATAGAGAGTTATGAAAGTTATCTGTCCAAACTCTATTCCGACGAAATCGTGGATTTGTACGCTAATCAGGTCTTGGATTATTTGAATCACAATATGGGTCGCGACCATTACCAAACCGCCTGCCGTTATATCCGCAGGATGATCAAATTGGGCGGGAAAGCGAAGGCTGACAAACTCATCGCCCAACTTCGCACTTTATATGCCAAACGTCCCGCATTGATGCAGGAATTGGACAGGGTTTGACGGATTGGCAATCAGGCGAGTTCCTTTTTAGTGAATTGATTGGGATTTCAGAAAAATGTTTATATTTGCAGATTGAAAAAGAAGGAAAATGACAACACGACAACTTGAAATAGAAAGTTTGATAAAGCGTCTTGGAACCGAAATACTTCCCCGAGGTGCTCGTTTGTTGCTTTTTGGCTCCCAAGCTCGGGATGAGGCGAGGCCCGATTCTGATTGGGATTTGCTGATTTTGTTGGAAGGTGACAAAGTGAGCAATGAAGATTTCGACAGTTGGGTGTTTCCTTTCATTTCATTGGGATGGTCGCTTGGTGTTGACATCAATCCTGTGGCTTACACATACGATGAATGGATGCGACGGCAGATCACTCCATTTTATAAAAACGTAATGAAAGAAGGGGTGGAGTTGAATTAAGGTTGAAGAAAACATAAACAAGATAAAACGTTAGTTGAACCAAAACAATCAAACAAAGAAAAGAAGATAAACACAAAAGACATATTATAATCAGATAGCACTTGTTGCTGTCCTTGAACACCAAATTTTCCACTAGTCTCCGTTTTGACGGGGCAAAACTCTTCAAGGATAAGTTACAAATGCCGTACATGGTACGGCGTGGAATAACTTGTTAGAAGAGTTGGGCGTGGAAACCCTGGTGTTCAAGCAAGGAATTGATTCCACGCTTTTTTTTGTTGTCTAAATAAATCATTAAACACATGGAGAATAAAAATGAAATGAATGAAGAAAGGATTTTAGCCGAGGACGTTTCGCTGGAGCAACCAAAAAGAAATCAAGAAAGTAAAAAAGACAAAGGCACAAAAAAACCGATTATCGTATTATTGGTAGCAGTGTTAGTCATAGCGGTTGTGTTAATTGTGAAACCAGTTCGAAGAGAACTTTTCACAAATGATATGGCAGAAGAAATAAAGTCCAATGATAATTCTTTGTACAAGAATAAAGGTTTGAGTGGGTTAAGAGGATGGGACGAAATCTCACCAGCAGAAAGAAATATTTATAGGAAAAGATACCCGGGTTTTCGTGGATATTCATCGAAACAGGCGGAAATCGTATATGCAAATAATTTGTACATTTATAGATTTGGTAAAGAATCATTTGACAGATATGATTATGAAGTTAGAAACAAACAATATAAAGAATCAGTTGTCAGACAAGCGGCTTATGAACAATTTGGAGAAGATGAAGACCTCATTGCGTGGTTAAATGGGCTGACTCTACAAGAAAAGATCGACTTTCTCGAGTCAAATTATCAAGCATCGATGAATAATTTTGAGTACGAATGGCAAAAGAATGATTTTGAGAGTCGTGTTTATGACACCGAAGGTTTTGATTGGTACACGATAGGTGATTATATTATTCCTATTCCCAAAACGATGTATTTGAGCGGTGACACTAGTTTCAATCTAAAATACAAATTCTTTCAAAATGACCCGTCAAAGAACTCAAGCATAATTGTGAATTGTCATGATGGAGATTATTCGGAGATGGCAACCTTTTTGAAAGATTTAAACCATCACTACATTAAGGAGGATGATGAAATTGCCCATTTAAGGGAAATTGTTCAATTCAGGGTGTCATTTAAGGATGAAGCCAAACAAATGTCCGTTTATTCCCATGCTCAAGGAAGGGATATGTCCAATTGTAAAGGACCTGATTTTATTGATATTGGAGGTCAAATTGTAATTCATGCAAAATACGACCAAGTATTCAAAGACCCGGTTACTCATGTAGACACATATTCTTTCTATTCGCCCACGAAGTATATGGTTGTTATGACAGGATGTCCTGTTACTGAAGCGAAAGAATGGAAGCCTATAATTGAAAACGTAATTAAAGGGATAAGAAAAGTCAAATAATTAAAACTAGATTAATATGAATAGTAATTTCGGAAACGGCTTTAAAGTTGAGCCTGTGCAATTTGTGGAAAATGTGGATTTGCCGCAAGATACGGCAAATCTTGAAACTCAAACTGAACAAGTTGTTTTGCAAGATGAAATCAAACCCAGAAGAGGCTGGAATTTTGGTGCGTTTACATTCCCTTTGCTTTGGTGCTTGTTCAATGGTTGTATGTGGCAGTTTGTAATCGTTTTGATTCCTGGGGTTAATCAAATATTCCGATTCTTTTTGGGAGGCTTTGGTAACCGATGGGCATGGAAAGTATATGGTGAGGATAGGATGGGAGAGGTGGAAAGATTCAATAAAAAACAAAAAAGATGGAATATCGCTGGAATAATAGTTCTTTCCATCATAGCAATTATCGGAATCATTGGAATTATCTCGTCGTTTTCCTAATTATTATCTAACAACAATAAATAATAAACATATGCCAATTGTGGATGAAACAAAGAATCCTGATGAAAGCGAAGTGAGTTCAATGGATGTTGAATTATAAACAAAGAGTTATGTATTGCAAACATTGTGGAAAAGAAATTGCGGATGATTCCGTGTTCTGTCAATACTGTGGCGGAGAATTACAAGAACAAGAAAAGAAAAAGCCAAATGGTTCACTTTTGAATAGGTTTCAATCATTAAGCAAAGGCTGGCAAATTACTATCATGACGTATGTTGTGTGGTTTCTGTTATGTTTATGCTTGTGGTTAGCGGGTGTGTGGTATGATTGGTTTGATGACCGTGATGGGTGGATAACGGAAATATTTGTGGTATTACTTATTCCTATGGTTACACTTTTCGTATGGTATTATTTTGCACGATTGAGAAAACCAAAAGTTGATAAACAAAAGGCTGAAAATGACTCGGCCAGTTCTTCAACAAAGTCTGGAATTGGTATCAAAATGTTCAGTTTCTCTTTGATGGATTTCGCTAATCAGCATGGTAGAATGCAAGTAAAGACCGTGGTCAATCCAACCACTAATGAGGTACGCTCATATTGCGTTTTCACCAGCAAACAAGGAATAGAAACAAAAGTCGAGTTTGGAAAGACTTTGGGCGTACTTCGTCCCCAAGAAATAGCGGAAAGAAAAGAACAATTGATGGTTGTTCAACGGATGGATGGGACTTTTGAGTTGGTTGAAAAGTAGTTGGTTTTTACCGAAAACTGGTATTTTCCGTACAGATTTTCGATTGAATCGAAAATCTGTACTATTTTTACCGAGAATACTTAGGATTGGTGTAGATTTCAATACCAGTAAATGCTTAGGATTGGTGTATATGTTTTCTGTATAATATTGATTATCAGACTGCTGTTTGATTTATAAATCAGACCTGAAATTCGAGGATGGCATTCTGTTTCTGCCACTTTATATGACTCCTTTTTTGTGAGATTGAGCCTCATACGGAATTTTTCCGTATTTTTGCCGCCGATTTGAAAACGAGAAATTTTATTTTATGACCAAACCATTGAAAATCGTGGTGCTTGCCAAGCAGGTGCCCGATACTAGAAATGTGGGCAAAGACGCCATGACGCCGGAAGGCACCGTCAACCGCGCCGCCCTGCCCGCCATCTTCAACCCCGAAGACCTGAACGCCCTTGAACAGGCCCTGCGCCTCAATGAGCAGAATCCAGGCAGCACCGTCGGCGTGCTCACCATGGGCCCGCCGCGCGCCGGTGAGATCATCCGCCAAGGCCTCTTCCGTGGTGCCGACACAGGCTGGCTGCTCACCGACCGCCTCTTCGCAGGCGCCGACACCCTCGCCACTTCGTATGCCCTCGCCACCGCCATCAAGAAGATTGGTGATGTCGACATCGTCATCGGAGGCCGTCAGGCCATCGACGGCGACACCGCCCAGGTGGGTCCCCAAGTGGCACAGAAACTGGGTCTTAACCAAGTGACTTATGCCGAGGAAATCCTCAAGATCGAAAACAACATCGCCACCATCCGCCGCCATATCGACGGTGGCGTGGAGACCGTTGAAGTGCCGCTGCCTTGCGTGATTACCGTCAACGGCAGCGCGGCACCCTGCCGTCCCTGCAACGCCAAGTTGGTGATGAAATACAAGTATGCCTCATGTCCGCTGGAGCGTCAGCCCGAAGATCCTCGTGCCGACCTCTATG
>JAEEGJ010003902.1_pt1 | contig 53387 bp, 39 predicted proteins | sample 8958761 | NCBI WGS metagenome assembly JAEEGJ01 (sample SAMN16246546, study PRJNA631951) | gut metagenome | biome: gut microbiome; feature: rumen; material: RS-attached | host: Bos | place: Iran: Karaj | collected 2018-10
GCATGTGTTAAGCCTGCCGCTAGCGTTCATCCTGAGCCAGGATCAAACTCTTCATTGTATATTATTATATAAATCTGGTTTGATCCGTGACATTTCCTTTTCCAAGGAATAGACGCTCGTTTATTGTAAATAGTGTTACACTATTCGGTACTTGCTTGTACTTTCCTTTCAGTCTTGTCAATGAGCTTTTGCTCGTTCTTTAACTCCCCGAAGGGCGTTAAAAATCCCGCTCTTTTCTCGAACGGGACCGCAAAGGTACTGCTTTTTTCCGAACCTGCAAATTTTTTTTGAAATATTTTTTAAATTTTTTGAAAAAGGCAAAAAAAAGCCAAAATACTTTGACTATTAAAAATAATGTCTTACCTTTGCGGCTTGGAATTGAAAATAGCTTTAACTAGTTAATATCAAAGAATTATGAAGAAAGTATTTATGTCTGCTGCAATCGTAGCCATGATGGCTGCTGCAGTCGCTTGCGGAAACAACAACGCAAAGAAAGCTGAAGAGGCTGCTGCCGAAGAGCCCGCCGTTGAGGCTGAAGCTCCCGCCGCAGAGGCTGAAGAACTCGATCCCATCTCCGCCGCTATCAAGTCTGGTGTAGAGCAGGTCGAAGGTGCAGTTACCGAGACTGTCGTAGAGGGCGTTAACGCCGCTGCCAGCTCCGCTGCCGACGCTATCAAGAAGTAATTCCGCAAGGAAATTATTCCAAAAACACCCGCAGGAAGTTCCTGTGGGTGTTTTTTTATAGTGCATTCACTACCGAAGCTTTAACCTGGAAGAAGTTGTTGGAGCCGCGATCAAGCAGGCGATATTCCCTGTGATTGCTCCAGGAGGCGGGTTCGTCCGATATCGACATATCCTCCCCCGTGTCGTTGGAAACATATCGGCCTATCATATCCTGCCACCCCCGAATACGGCCGGCGCTTGCCGATGCGCTGAAATCCCCTGCGCACAATTCCTTGAGATATTTGATGTAGGTGCTCTTCCAGGTGGAGTTCTGGAGTATCTTAACGGTGAGGGGATAACTGCTGTCGCCCCATTTGAGGGGATTCTGGCGGCAGGCATCGGACTGGACTCCCAGCTGCTTCATGGTTCCGAGGGTGTTGTCGTAGTCGTACGGAATAAACCACACCTGGTAATTCTCCTTGTCGGTGGTGTTGAAATAGAGGTAGAAGTTATTGGAGTTGTTCCAATAATCGTCCCACATCCCAACGGCAACATTCACGGCAAGGGTTTTCAGGAACAGGTCCACGTCCATGTGGCTGCTTATCCAGGCGTCGAATTCGCTTCCGCTCAGATTATTCAAGTTCTTTATGAAATTACGGAGCTGCCCCTTCGCAATGCTTTCGCCCGTCTCCTCGTTGGTCTTGAGCTCGTACACGCTGCCATTTACCCCCATGCTGGCGTTGGCGTCTTTAAGCGTTGAATTCCAGTAGCATTTCCAGAGGTTGCCGTCGTGCGAGCCGAACTGTTTGTCGCGGATGCGGAGATAATTCTTGTCGACGTGCTCCAGCATCCCGTATACCCCGTAATACATTTCCTCGCCGTCTCCAACCTTCAGCCACAGGCGGCAGTATACATCGTGAACGGCCGTCCATACGCCCTCGCGGCGGAAAAGGTCGTAGCAGTATATCTCGCGCACATAAGCCGGATCGTCCTTGAACCACTTCAGGTCCACCCTGCGCATGCCCTTGAGGGTGTGCTGCGGGTCCTGGTTGTAATGATGGAAGTTGAGACCGAAGTGTACGTGGCGGAATTTTTCCCCTTTCTGGGGGCGGCGGCGGGAAGTGTTGCCCTTGAGGCGGAGGCCGCTGTCCGGAATCCTGGTGGTCTCCTTCCCTTTTATATAAATAACGTCGCAGTGGACATATTCCCGGGTGGTGTTATCCTTGTCGTACAGCTGCAGGAGCCGGTTCCACTCGTCTTGGCTCACGCTTACGTGAATTTCCGGAATAACGTTTTCGTCGAAGATATAGTCCACCGCCCTGGACCAGTTCACTTTGTCCGGGTCGTCATTACCAATCGGAGGGGTTGCGTCGCCGTTTCCCTCCCAGAGTATATCGTCGTGGACGCAGGAGCAGAGTGCGGTGAAAGCCAGCAGTATGGCGGCGAGGCGCTTCATCAGGCACAATCCTCCACTATCATTTCCAAGAATGCGGCATCCGTTCTGTCGAATGTGCCGATTTCCTTACTGTCGATATCCAGCACCGCTGTAACCTCGCCTCCACGGATTACCGGGACAACGATTTCCGAACGGGATTCCGCGCTGCAGGCAATATGCCCGGGGAACTCTTCCACATCCGGAACCACCAGCGTACGTTTTTCTTTCCAGGCCGATCCGCACACGCCCCTGCCATATTTTATACGCATGCACGCGGGAGGGCCCTGGAAGGGGCCGAGGAGTAATTCGAGATCTCTCGACTCCGCTCGAGATGACAAAGAGGGGGTTTCCCGAGATGACAAAGAGACGCGGTAGAAGCCGGTCCAGAAGAAGCCCATGCGCTCCTGGATGTAGGCCGAAATCTGCGCCATGCGGGTAATTGGGTCTATTTCGCCTTCAAGCACCAGTTTAAGATCCTGATACAGACGGAGATATCGAAAGGTCTTAAGAGACAAGTGGCAGTAGCCTCCGGGGTTTTTGTCCAAATAATCGGCATGATACTCCTCCGCCGGGAAGAAGCATCTGAGGGGTTCCAATTCGGTAACGACCTTGCCGGGAACCAGGTCGAAGACTTCCTTTATGGCGGGCAAGTCGGCCTCGTCGGCATAAAAGATTCCACTGCGGTAACGGGTACCTTCGTCATGGCCCTGACGGTTCAGGGACTCCGGGTCGATGATGGCGAAAAACAGCCTTGTGAGCTGCTGGAGCGACACTTTTTCCGGATTATACTCCACCTTCACGGTTTCCGCATGGCCGGTGGTATCCGTGTACACCTGCTCGTAGGAAGGGCTCTCCAGGGATCCGTTGGCATATCCCGGCGTGGTTTTCACCACACCGTCGACACCCTTGAAAAAGTGCTCCACTCCCCAGAAGCAGCCGCCTGCAAAATAAATCACTTTCATAGCCGCAAATATAATAAAAATTTGCCAAGGGTGGTGTAAACTGTATTCTGTTGATATCTAGCAACTTACGAAAACCTTCTGTGGCATTTTGCCACAGAAGAAATTCATAAATCTCTGATTATCAGCAATATCCACTTTACGCCGGGAGCTTGTTAATTATCAAGTTTTTCGCTATATTTGGCTGTTATGGAAATAGTAAAAGACATATATCTGGAAGGAGAACGGCCGCTGTATGCAAGGCACGGGCTGCGAATGGAAAGGGTTACGATAGGCCCCGGGGAATCCGCGGTGAAGGAGGGTGGCGATATCGAGGCGGTGGAGTGCGAGTTCCGCGGGAAATACCCGTTCTGGGAATGCGACGGTTTTACGGTGCGTAATTGCGTGTTCCGGGACGGCGCGCGCGCTGCGCTGTGGTATTCCCGCGGGTGCAAAATGTACGATTCGCTTGTGGAGGCGCCAAAGATGTTCAGGCGCATCAGTGACGTGTACCTGGAAAATGTGCAGATCCCCAATGCCCAGGAGACCTTCTGGGACTGCGACCATGTGACATTGCGGAACGTGGAAACGGCCAAGGCGGATTATGTGTTTATGCACACGTCGGACATCGACATTGACGGCTATCGCCAGCAGGGCAATTACTCGTTCCAATATGCGCGTAACGTGGTTATACGTAATGCCGTGCTGGACACGAAGGACGCATTCTGGGAAAGCGAAAACGTTACGGTTTACGACTCCCGTATAGACGGGGAGTATCTGGCGTGGTACTCCAAAAACCTTCGCCTGGTGAACTGCGAAATCGGCGGCAGCCAGCCCCTCTGCTACTGTGAGGGCCTTGTTCTGGAGAACTGCCGTTTCCTCCCGGACGCAGACCTTGCCTTCGAGTACAGCACCGTACAGGCAGATGTCATCGGCCACATCCCCTCGGTGAAAAATCCCACCTCCGGCCGCATCAAGGCCGACAGTATCGGCGAAATCATTCTGGACTCTAACCGCAAGGCTCCCGCCGACTGCGAGATTCTCCTTCGAGCATAATGTACAGTTTTGATGAAATAGTTCCCAGGCGCGGAACGGAGAGCGTAAAGTGGGACGAATTCGGCCCCGAAGTGCTGCCCATGTGGGTGGCGGATATGGATTTCAAGGCGGCTCCGGAAATTCTGGAAGCGCTGCAGGAGAGGCTGGACCACGGCGTGTTCGGGTACGAACTGGTGCCGGACGACTACTTTGAGGCCATAGGCCGATGGTTCGGGCGCAGGCACGGCTGGGCCGGCATCGGCAAGGAGCAGATTGTTCCCACCACGGGGGTGATTCCCGCATACAGCGCCGCCATCAAGGCGATGACAAAGCCGGGGGATAAGGTGATTGTGCAGACACCCTGCTACAACGCTTTCTTCCCCGCCATCCGCAACAACAAGTGCGAGGAGCTCCACAATCCGCTCCGCTACGAAAAAGGCGTTTTCACCGTCGACTGGGACGACCTGGAGGCAAAGGCTGCGGATCCACGGGCCACGGCAATGCTGCTTTGCAACCCCCACAACCCCGCCGGGCGCGTATGGACTCGCGAGGAACTCGAGCGCATCGGCAGAATATGCCTTCGAAACGGCGTCTTCGTAATTGCCGATGAAATCCACTGCGAACTCACATACCCGGGGCACGATTACACCCCGTACGCTACTCTGCCACAGGAACTGGTGAAGAATTCCGTTTCCTGCATCTCCCCCACCAAGGCATTCAACATCGCCGGAATCCAGATTGCGAACATTTTCGCATCGGATCCGGAAATCCTGAAGAAGATGGACCGCGCAATAAACGACAACGAGTGCTGCGACGTGAACGTGTTCGGAGTAGCGGCGCTGAAAGCCGCGTACAACAAGGGCGAAAAATGGCTGGACGAACTGCGCGGATACCTCTGGGAGAACTACATCACCGTCAAAAACTTCCTGGCCGATGAGCTCCCGCAGATAACGGCTCCCCCGCTGGAGGGCACGTACCTGATGTGGCTGGACTGCCGCAAAGTGCGCAAGGCGGACGAAGCGGAGGAGGGCTTCAGCGAGCGCTTGTCGGCCCATCTCCAGAAGTGCGGCCTTGCCCTTTCCACCGGCACCATTTACGGAGCGGAAGCGGAAGGATTCGAGAGGCTGAATATAGCATGCCCCCGCAAAACCCTTCTGAAAGGCCTGCGGAGGCTAAAAGACGGGATTCAGTCCTACTAATTCAGCTTGACTGATGCCAGCCCTGAGGTGGAAACCTTGGGGCTGTTCTTTGTAACGAGCTGGGTGGCATCGATTGCGCCCGCGCCGTTAACCGTGAAGGAGGCGTCGTCGGTCTCACCTGCCACGTTCACATCTGCGGCGCCGTTGATGGCAATCGTCAGGCTCTGCGACTTGAGTTCTGCAATGTCAAGGTCTGCCGCACCGTTGATGCTAACGCTGAGGGACGGGCCGATGAACTTTTCGAGTTCCATGTCGCCGGCACCGTTCACCTCGATATCCAGCGGCTCTGTGTATTCCTTACTGCAAGTGTATTCAAGGTCCACTGCGCCGTTAACCACCAGTTTTTTAATCATTTCCGAAGAAACCGTGAACAGGCATTCTTCCGCGGCGATGTTCACGTGGTCCTTGGTCTCGATTACCAGGGTTCCGTCTTCGTTCACTTTGATTTCCAGATAATCAAAGGCGTCGTTATTTGCCTTCACAGCCACCGCGCAGGGGGCATCGACCAGTTTCATGTCGAACCCGCCGTTGACCTCAATGGCCTGGAAATCAGCGCCAAGGTCGATACTGCGCTCCTCCACCGGGCCGGTGCACCTTACTGTTCTGGATCCGTTAATGTTGATTGTACAGGATGCGATAAGAAGGGGTAAAACAATCAGGATGAAAAGCTTTTTCATAGTAATCTGTCTTTTAAAGTACGCGAAGTTAAGAATTATTTTGCATTTTCGAAAAATCGGTCTATCTTTGCAGTCCCAAATTCCGGGCGGTTAGCTCAGCTGGTTTAGAGCACCTGCCTTACAAGCAGGGGGTCACTGGTTCGAATCCAGTACCGCCCACCGGATAACAAGACGCACAAACTGCGGAAATGTTAACAACAAAAAAGCACTTGCCTTGTGGTAAGTGCTTTTTTGTTTGGTCTACCTTGCGCAGGGCAGAGGGATTATGACTGCGGGTAGCGGGCGTTTATGAGCGCTTTAAGATCCTCCCAGTCGTACCAGGGGCCGGACACAGGGGTGAGAGGCAAAGCGGCTTCGTCGCCGTTTACTACCATTTTCACCAACACCCGTCCCTGCTTATTTACACAGAACAGGAAATAGAGTGTGGCGGCCATGGGGGCGCGGTAGTTCAGCCAGGTCTCCGAGATGCCGTCGGCAGATGTCGGGACGATGTCAAAGCCATCGGCCCCCACCATGGACATAATCGCAAGGAACACGGTGTCGTGGCCGAAGCGCAGACGGACCGCAGGTTTTCCGGCGGCAAGGGCATCGTCGGCATCGGCCACCAGGTTCCAAAGCGCAGGAAGGTCCCGGACTGTTGCCGGCGGAGCGGCCTCCATGTAGTGGATGTAGTTGTTCACTTCCCAGAGCGGATACCTCTCCTCTTCGGTGAATACCCACATCAGGCTTCGGACCGTGGGCGTGCACTGCATGTTGAAAACCAGGTCATACAGATCCGTCACGAATGCCCTGGCGCCGCGGTACGACTTGGGGAATTCCGGGTCGGTGAAGATTCGGGCCGATATAGCCTTCCAGTCCACTCTGGCGTCGATAAAACCGGCCAGCTTCGTGCCCCAGGGGTCGGTCCTCTTATATCGTCCCTCTTCCATGGGCACATTCTGCCGGCGGGGGTTCTCGCTGGCGTGGGGGTTAAGCGCGTCCAGATCGGCCAGCGAAGCATTGGCCCGGATGTCCAGTTTGCGGTCTTTGGCGGCGAGTCCCTGGAGGAAAGCCGTCATGGAGACTATGCAGCGGGGCACCTGGGTAGCGCCTGCCTCCACGGAAGGATGGCGACGGAACAGGGCCCTGTTGTCGGCATAAATCTCCTGGGCTATGCGGAAGTGCTGGTCCCAGCCAAGCGGGGTGAGGTCTCCGTAGCGGTACTGGCAGGTCTCCATGAAATAGGCCGATGCCTCCTCCCACAGCCTCTCCCCGGTCTCAGTGAGCGCGCCCGCCTCGTGTGCAGCCTTCAGCACACCCAGGCTGCGCTCGTACTGCGTTTCGTTAAGCAGGTAGCGTGCGCCGTGGCGGCCGTAATGGCTCAGGTAGACGGGCTTGTATCCCCTTGGAGGAGCCGTTACCTGATGCGGGTGGAACTCGTACATATAGTACACTCCCCCCGCCCGGTTGGGATTCTCCTGGATCTGCTCCCGGGCACTCTGGCCGTAAAGAACCAGAGTGCCTAGAAGCAAAAAGAGGATGGAAATGATTCGTTTCATTTATTCTGAGGCGAAGGTGATGTTGGTAGTAGTGGCCTCCGTTGCCTTGCTGGTTGCCTGGCCTGCGTACTGGAAATAATTCTCTGAAGTAAGAGTAACTAAATCTGTTGTACTTGTGCCGATTTTGCCGTTAATCGAGCAGTTGCTGAAGTTGGCGTCGACATTACAATAGCCAAACAGGACACCGTTATAGGTCTGGCTACCACTGAGGTTTACAGATTTGCCGATTATTGTAGCGCCAAGACTGCTGGTATTCTTCAACTGTACGGAGGCATCGCTGACAAGACAGACCACACCGGCAACAGAAACGGCTTTCAGAGCAACCAGGTCTCCCTTGTTGCATACGTCCTCGAACGACGATCCCGCACCGGCTATGCAGGTGATGTTTCCAAGACGGCAAGTGCCATCGTATGAATTGGTCTGATCTCCGTTGTTGGTGCATCCCTTCAGTTTCGTATAACGGTTGCATGCTGCAATCAACCCGGAGGCTCGCCCTGCATTGGTATAAATATCACCATCATTGATGCAGTTTGTGAATGACACCGTTGTAGCGTTGCTCGTATTAGTGGAGAATCCAGCAATACCGCCTACGTGCACTGCATTTGCATTCGCCTGAACATTCTTGTTTGCATTAAAGATACTCTCTGAAGATCCAATATCACCATAGTTATGAAGGCCTGTGAGACTGGCTGGAGATCCGGAAGGATGAACCTCGCCGATAATTGCACCGATAGCGCAGCGGCCGTTCGCGCCATTGGCGAGGGAAGACGTGCCACCGCCGGTAATTGCACCATGGTTCTCGATATTTTCGATGGTAGCACCCTTTACAAGTCCGGCCAGCATACCGAATGCACCGCCAAAAGATGCGCTGATGGACATGGAGCAGGAGCTGTCGAACACAATATTCTTAACAGTCGCTCCGTCTCCGATACTGCCGAAGAAGCCATAGGCCTTATAGCTGCCGGAAGATGCGAACGTCATTGCAAGATTGCGGATAGTGTGACCCTGACCATCGAAGGTACCCGAGAAATCCTTTCCGCTTGTGGTAAGGTTTGCGTGCGTCCATGCGCTCATGGAAACGTTACCGATAGGAGTCCAGGAAGTGATGCTGGAACAGTCGATATCGGCAGTGAGCTTTGCAACATCCGTTGCGGCGAATTCACCATTGTTCACTTTGGCCACAAATGCCTGCAGCTCTGTAACATTGGAAATCTTCGTTTCGTTTGCTGCAGGATAACCGTCCCAGGCCTCAAAGGTAATGTTGGTCACCTTGGACTCGTTGCCGGCCTTAATCATGCCGATGTAACTCATATAATTTGCGCTGGTCAAAACAGCAGGGTACGTATAGTCTCCACCGTTATAGTTAGCCACGGCACCACCGGCCACTAGACCGTCCACACTTGCAAAGGTATTGATATTTGCAATCAGAGTTCCCCTGTATGTGGTTATATCACCCACAACAAGGCCGTGGTTGCCACCGCCGCTGACTGTGATGTTGTTCTTGTTGATCAGGCAAACCAAACCTCCTACGTGAGTGTCGCTCTTGGTAACCACGACATTTCCATAGTTGGAGCAGTTGGCCATGGACCCACCGTCACCGATAATGACGCAGACGCCGCCAACACGAGCGTTGGCACAGGTATTCATAATATTGCCGCGGTTGACACAGTTACTGAGGATGGTACGGCTGTTTGCGGCCGCAAGGATACCTGCGACACGACCGGTGGAAGTGGTCATATCGCCATGGTTGTCACAGTTCTCAATCAGATTCTTGATGCTTGAACCGGTGGTATGGCTGAAACCGGCAATACCGGCCACCTGGACACCGGTGGCGCCATTTGCCGTATTATTCCCTGAGTGAGCATTTACCTCGCCGTAGTTGTCCACATTGTCAAGATGCGAGCGAACGGATGTTCCCAACACATAGCCAACCATACCGAAGTATGCGGTACCCGTAGAATTATTCTCAAGAATGCTCATCGGGCTGTAATTGGTAACATTCTGGATGGTTGCCGCGCGGGCGACACCGGCCACGATACCTGCTTCCATAATGCCGGAAGGAGTAACCTTGAAGAAACCGCTATCACCGGATGAAGCACCGAATACCAGATTCTTAACAGTTGCACCGTCAAGGATGCCGAAGAAGCCGTAAGGAGCATTAGCCGACGGGGTGCCGTTCATCTGGAAGTTCTGCAGCACATGGTTTCCGCCATCGAACACTCCGCGGAAGGTATTACCTGCAACGCTGTAAGCTGAATTGTCGAAGGTACCGTTTCCGATAGGTGTCCAGGAGGTCTCGCCGGAGAGGTCGAGATCCGTCGTCAGATTTGCGTGAACGGTTTGCCAGAGGATATCTCCACTGTTAACACCGTCGCGGAACGTTTTCAGATCATTCACGTCATTGATATCGAAGTTGTGAACGTTGAAGTTCTTTAGTTGCAGGGTGTACTGGCCGCCACCGTTCCAGGTCTGGGCGGAAAGCGTGATATCGCGAACATAGGTTGCGTCCGGGGTTACCACGGCAACGGTGAGTACTTCACCGGCTGAAATGGTCACACCGGCAGCAGAAACCATCATGTAGGCCTCAAGGATACGGTTCGTGGGAAGTGTGACATTCTTAAGCGAAAGTGTCATCTCATTCGTTAGATCCGTGCCTGCGTTGGTGGTGGGGAAAATGTCATTGGTAGCAATAAGGCTCACGGACGTGGGGTTGGAAGCCCCGTCGGGGAGCTGGAGCCTCATCTGAACCACAGCGTTCTGAACGAGCGAACCGCCTTTGTCAGTAGCCCAATCAGAATCAAACTTCGGTGCTTCATACTCAGAAACGCCGGAGAGCATTGCGTTGTACTCCAGATGGGCCGTAGAGGAATTCCCAGTCTGCTCCTGGCCCGCATAAGAGCGTGCATTGAAAGCAGCGGCATCGGCATACTTTCCAGGATAAATGATAGTATAAGGAGAGGAAGAAGGTGCAGTGCCTTCGAACTCTGCCTCATGGGCGGTGAAGCCGCTCTTGATGGTAAATTCCGATCCGTTGATGGAGATTTTATCGGTAGATTCCCAGGCAAGAGACATCGACTTTTTGTCGGCAGCCTCCGTGAAGGCAACTTTGGTAGCATCGTCTTCGGCAAGGGCAACCTTAATGGTTACTTTCTCGCCGGAAACGGCAGGGTTGGATGTTTCCATTTCCTTTGTGCAGGAAAGGGCGATGGCGGCAAGGGCCAGGATGTAAAATGTCTTTTTCATAGCTTGGTCCTCCTACGGTAGGTCATCGTAATCATCATCCAGATCTTCCTCCGGATAGACTTCCTGATTGTTCATGTCCTTAAGCCCGCTGTACAGCAGGTTAAGTTCACAGCGAACAGTTACTTCGCTGGTTGTGGGTTGTAAATACTCTTTTTTCATTCTGCGAATGTTATATTGTCTTTGTTAAGGCTTGCGCAGGATGCGTTCGCTGCGCCCACGAAGGGGAAGTAGTTATCGGCCGTGAGGGTGAGAAGGGCGTCCATGGACTTACCCACCTTGCCGCTCACCGAGCATCCGCTGAATACGGCTCCGTTGGCTGCCGACGCCACGCTGCCGTAAAGGGCGCCGGCGTAGGTGGCCTTGTTATTTTCGATGTCGAACCCGGTGCACACGATGGTGGCTCCTATGCTGCTGCAGCCGGTAATCTTGATATCGGCACCGTTAAGAAGGCAGATCACCCCCGCTGCGGAAGCGCTTGCAGGAGCAATCAGGTCTCCCTTGTTCACGCAGCCTTCCAGCTGTGTGCCCTGGCCCGCAATGCAGGTTATGTTGGCGGGACGGTACGCTCCGCTGCCGCTGTAGTGCACGTCGCCGTTATTCTCGGCATTCTTGATGAGAGTATAGCGGTTGGCGGAAGAGACGATTCCGGATACGCGGCCGGCATTGGTGTAAATGTCGGCATCGTTTTTCAGGCCGGAAAGGGTCTGTGTCTTGGAGTTGCCGTTGTTGGAAGAGAATCCCACAACACCGCCAAGCATGAAGCCGTTGGCACCGTTGCCGCCGTTGCCGCCCCTTGTGAATTCCGTAGTGGAAGAGCCTATGGGCCCTGCGTTGTACAGATTGCTCAGGGTAATATTCTTGCTCACGGCGTGGGCCCAGCCCACAAGGCCTCCGATGGCAACGCGGCCGGAAGCGTTATTGTTTGCAAGAGAAGATTTTCCGCCGCCGGTGATGGGAGCGTAGTTCTTGACATTGTCAACATCGGCATCCAGAACCAATCCGGCAAGGACTCCGAATACTCCGGCCTTGTCGGTGTCGATATGCATGGACGACGACGAGTCGAAGACTATGTTCTTCACGCTTGCGCCTGTGCCGATGCATCCGAACAGGCCCCATGTCCCGTTGGCGGCCGAAGGAGCGAAGTTCATATGGAGGTTCTTGATGGAGTGGTTCTGCCCGTCAAACGAGCCGACGAATGCAGTTCCCGTGATTCCTACCTTGTTGTGAGCCCAGTCGGAAGTGATGGTGCAGTTGCCGATCGGGGTCCACTGCGTGATGGATGAGCAGTCGATATCGGCAGTGAGAGTAACCGTTGCCTTTGCGGCAGCTTCCTCGCCGCTGTTCACACGGGTTGCGAACGCCACAAGTTCAGCTGCGGAGGAGATGGTAATATTGTCCCCCTCCACAACTACGGGATCGTCTCCCGGCTCTTCCTTGCCCTCTCCCTCCATGTCGGTAACCTCGTAAGGCTTGGCGATTGCATAGCGTGCAGCCTTGAGGGCGATGGGGGCGCGATGGTCGGTAATTGCCGTTGTCCCCTCGGAATCGCCCGCGGTACGGTAAGAATTCCCGTCCAGCTTGATATTGCCGTTGAAGGGGCTTATGATGGTCTCGAATACCGTGCAGGACGCACCGTAACGGGCAATGCCATAGTCCATGTGGTAGCCGTCACGGGTGAGCCCCAGGTCGTTGTTGAGCCCGGAAGTGCGGAGGTTCTGCAGCATCGCGCCGGTGGAGATGACTCCGTCGAATCCGCATTCCTCCACGGCCTGCTTTCCCTGGGCCGATATCACCGTCCACATTTCGTCGGTATTGGAGAAGGGCTTCGTAACATTCTGGGCCTTGCTGAGATCGTGATAGGCCTGGGAAAGGATGTAATACATATACGGATTGCCACCGTTGGCGCTCTGGACGGCCTTCACCTTTTCCACAAGCCCCTGGACGGCAGTCTTCTCGGAGGCGGTCCATCCCCATGCCAGCTGACGGCCGGTATGCTCCTGGATGGTAACCACATCCCATTTGCCTGTTGAGGCAACCTGGGCAAGCGATTTTCCGGTGAGGTCGGTCCAGCCGGTCTGGCCGGGATTGCAAACGTAGCAGTGGTAGTCGGTTGCCGTGCTCCATCCGTCGTTGTACTCGGGAATGGTGCGGCCGCCATAGTACATGTGCACCATCTGGATATCGCGGAGGCCGGCCGCGGCAAGTATGCCCGGCAGATGCTCCACGGCATCCTTGGTGAAGGAATTCCCTATGAAGAAGATGCGGAACGATGCCTCCGCGTCGATGTCCGAGTCCGGATTGACCGGAGCGGTTCCCGTTGCGATATCAATTACAACGCCATCGTAAGTGGCCTTTCCGGACGAACCGTCCTTGCCAAGATACTTCACCTTTTCGGATTCGGAGTATAAGTCGTATTGGATGGTTCCTCCGTTGTATTGTCCAACCTTACCGGAAGCCTTGCCGCCTTTCCAGGCAGCGGCCTGGGTAACATAGCCGAAGAAAACGCCGCGATACTGGCTGTCGGAAATAATCTCTCCGTAGTTCTCGTTGTTGTCGTAACTGCCGGCATTGGGAAGCGATACGATACCGCCCACGCGGCCGCTGGTTGTGGAAATGAGGTTACCGTAGTTCTTGCAGCCGGAGATGGACGAGCCGTTCGTGGTGAAGCAGCAGATGTTGCCGAGGCGCGTACCGTCGGGCTTTGCCATGGTATTGGTCTGGTCGCCGCGGTTTTCGCAGTTCTGGATGTCGGTGCAGGCATTGGCCGCTGCAAGGATTCCGGCCTGACGACCGGCCTGGGATACCATTTCGCCGTAGTTGTTGCACTCTGCAATGCGGTTTCTCTTTTCACCTCCCGTAGGAGCGTTGGCAAATCCGGCGATACCGGCGCAGTGGATGGCGGTTGCTCCGGCAGCAAGGTTGGCGGAATTCTCCACGGTCATCTTGCCGTGGTTATGAACGCTGTCCAGGGTGCAGCCCTGATCCTTGGCATACATGCCGCCGATCATAGCCATGTGCAGATACCCTGTTGCGCCGCCCTTGTATGTCATGGGAGCGTAAGAGGTTACGTCGCGAACGCTTGCATCGTACAGGACGCCCGCAACTACACCGGCGCTCAGCGATACCGAAGCGGTGACCGTGAGCGAGCAACTTTCATCGATGACGAAATTCTGCACGATTGCCCCGGGGGCAAGATAGCCGAACAGGCCGAAATGCTTTCCGGCCACAGTCTCCGCGCAGTTTAGCGCAAGGTTCTTGATGTGATGGGCGTTGCCGTCGAACTTGCCCGTGAACGGATGTCCGTCCGTCACCACGGGATTATAATCGGCCCAGGGGGCGGTTGCGTGTCCCACGGGCTCGAAATCGGTAACGCCGGAAAAGTCGATGTCGGCAAGAAGGTTCACCCAGCCTTCCTCGTTCTCCCACTCGGCGGTGGATTCTCCCGCATTCACTGCGGCGGCGAAGGCCATGAAATCCGCGGCAGTGCGGATACCGGGAGCATCCGGCTCCGGCGGCACGTCGGGCTTTTCACCGCCCTGCTCCTGTCCGGAGTCATCAGGTTTGTCCTGAGGCGCAGGCTCGCGTTTACAGCCCGGCACAAGAAGAACTGCGACAGCAGCTATTGTAAGTAATACTTTTTTCATTTTATCTTGAATGTTACAAGTATTGGATAATGGTCTGAAGGATGGCAGAAGTTGTGCACCTGCTGGCCGCGTGGATCCCTGCTTGCGGCGGCAAAGCCGTCATACAAGGGCGAGGCCGATGTTATCTTCCCGAAAAGCGCAGGGGTAACATATACCATGTCTATGCGCCTGCCGGAAAGGGTGCTCTTGCAGAACTGCCCGGGATACATACGCTCTATGACATCTATATAAGGTGTGTTGCCGCGCACATAGTCGTGAACAAGGAATGCCTTGTCGGAAGGGTCCTTCCCGTAATGGGCATTGTCCACCGATGAGATGGCGTTGAAGTCGCCGCACATGAGCCATAACTGACCTTCGGCGCCGGGAACGGTGCCGATTGTCTCCTCACAGATGTAGCGGATTTCCTTCGAGCGGAATTCGTCTCCGCCCTGCTCTGCGGCAGAGGCGGCCTGGTCCTGGGCAAGATAGGCATATTTCTGGGGCCAGGTATGAACTGTAACGAGGTTCAGTTCCTGTCCCCTTCCAAGGTCTACCTGTGCCCAGCCGGCTCCGTGAACGACAATGATATCGTCGCCGTTTCCTGTGACCCTTTTCACTATCCTGATGGGATACTTCGAAGTTATCACCTGGGGAAAAGTGTCCCTTTTTCCGCAGATGAGAGTGTATTTGTGGCCGTATCGGGCGGCAAGGATGTCCCAGTTCCAGGGAAGATACTGGTCCTCGGGAATCTTCATCTTGGTGCAGGTGTCGGTCACATAACGCGACTCCGCCTCGCACCAGACGCAGATATCCGGATCCATGCTCTTGACGTAATCCACGAAACCGTCATAGTTATTGCCCTGATCGTGCCACATTCCGTTCTGGATGTTCCAGTACAGAAGCCTGATTTCCTTCCCTTTCCCGCAGGCAAGGCAGGAAAGGGAAAGAAACATAAGCACAATAGTAATCAGTCGTTTCATGGACGGGTGCCGAAGCTGTTGTTTTTGAATTCGACCTTGGCTTTACGGGTTGCCGCCGTGAGGGAATAGTAATCCTCAAAGTTCTCCGCGGTAATGGTTACAAGGGGAGCCGATTCAGTGGGAACGAACGGGCCGATCTTGCCGCCGAGCACGCAGTTTCTCACGTAAATAACCTTCGCATTGAAGTTACCGCAGACGATACCCATATACTTGTCGTCTCCGTCGGCAAACCAGCGGTCGGACTGGATGGTACCATAAGTGGCGCAGCCGTCAATATAGGTGAAGGAATTACCGTCATTGGTCTGGCCCACAAGTCCTGCCGCATAGCCGTGAGTGCTGTCTCCGGCAACAGTGAAGCAGATGTCTCCGTAGTTCACGCAGCCCTTGATGGCGGTGTTGCTTCCCATTCCGGAAACAATTCCGGCCACACGGCTGTTGCTTGCCTTGACATCCTTACAGGAAATATTACCATTATTCACACAGTTTTCGGCAAGACAGTTGGAGTTCATTGTACCGATGACACCGCCGGTACGCGTAGCCTCAACCTCGAAGGAAGAATAGTTGGTACAACTAACTGCCTTTGCAGGAGCGTCGGTCACGCTCTTGCCGTCCATGAGGCCAATTACGCCGCCCACGCTGATGCCGTTTGCGCCATTGTTGGTATTAACACCGTTCACGACACTGAAGCTGGCGTGGCCGCTCAAAGAAGTGGCAGTGGCTGCTACTGTTTCAGAAGCGAACAGGGTACCCACGGTTCCGCCAAGGACAAGACGGGTACCGTTCTTTCCTGCATCGTTCGCAAGGAGGGCATAGCTGTCCAGATTCTCAAGAGTGGACTCTCCGGCGAATCCAACTACGCCGCCAAGGGTTACGAAGCCGCTGGTGGAAGAGCTCTTCACAACGGCCTTGCTGCCCACTGTGAGATTCTTGACGGTTGCACCGCTCGCAATGCCGAACAGACCGCCGGCAACGTTGTTGCCGGAGGCCGGGATGCTCACCTTGAAGTTGTCCACTGTATGACCCTTTCCGTCGAATACGCCCGTAAAGGCGGCGCCGGTAATGGCGTGGCCGGTAGTGACCGAGCCGTTTCCGACAGGAGTCCAGTCGGCTCCGCCAAGGTCGATGTCGGCAAGCAGTTCAACTGCACCGGTTTCCTTGTTGATCCATCGGGAGATGGAACGTCCGTCGTTCACGGCTGCTGCGAAGTCTGCAAGTTCCTTGGCACTGGGGATACCGCCGATATTGGGATCGTCGGCAACGTTCACCTCGAATGCGAGAGCAGGCATTTCGCGCAGTTCGCCGGCCTTGACTGTACGGGCCGATACGCTCTGGCGCATCACCCCGCCTTCGGAGTTCAGGAAATCCACCTGATAACCGGAGGCATATGTTCCGGCCGGAATGGGAATATAAACCACCAGAGGTGCGGACGACAGGGCCTGGTTGACGTTAACCTTGACCGCCTGGTCGGCCTCATCAGCAGAAGCTCCGGTAAGGGTAAGGGCCGGGTATGCAATCGTGAAATCACCGCTCAGCTGCTCTCCGCCAAGGCTCTTGAGAGTGATATCCTTCAGAGTGGTGGAAGTCTCGCCCGTAATGGAAATCTTCATCAGGGCCGTGAGGGCCTGGAAGGAGATCTCGTCCCCGCTTTCGGTGTAGCCGCCAAGAGGAATAAAGAACTTGGTGGCATCCAGGGCGGCGGGAAGAGTAACTGTATTTGCATCCTTATATATGGATGCGGGATAAACTGCCTTGTAGGGGGAATTGATAACCGTCCTGAACTCGAACTTTGCATGCTCGGCAGCCTCGGTGAGAGCGCCCGACACGGCTCCGTTCACATTGATGGCATCCCCTGCGCTCCAGCTCACCTTCACTCCGTCCAGGGATGCTTTGGTGAGGGAAGAGAGGGAGGCCTTGAGCACTGTCCCCTGCTCTGTTGCAGCGGGCTCCCTTGTACAACCTGCGGCCAGTACCGCTGCCGCGACTGCGGCAAATATCATATACTTTTTCATAGCGCTACAGATTCTTAGTTCCAGGTATCGTTCACGGGGTCAAGGTCGCTGATTCCGCCACCGGCAGAAGGAGTTTCCGTCTCTTCTCCCGTAGGGCTCACATAGGTGATACCCGTGACTTTTGCGGCGTAAGCGGAATTGAGTTTACCTATGAACTCCATGACATTGGAGGAGTTGACAGGATACATTTCGTGGTTGCCGTCGGCTTTGTAAAGGCCGATCTTGCCGCTGAGCACAAGGTCGCTGATATGGTCGAACTTGTTGTTGTAACCGCCGATGAGGCCAAGGTATTCGGCGCATCCGCCAAGGATGGTGCCGGTATTGGCCGTGCGCTCACCGCCTTCGATATAAGCCGTGTCATCACCCACAAGTGAAAGGATGGCGCCGGTGCGGGTCTGAGCATCGGGGGTTGTAAGGTCGCCGGTGTTCACGCAGTCCACAATGCGGCAGTTCGTGCTGAGGTTGCAGCAGATCTGGCCGATTCGGCCGTTTTCGATCGTATTGAACTGGGAAGCATTGTTGGTGCAGTGATCCAGATAGGTGCCGTAGTTGGCCGTGGGGCAGATACCGCTGCATCGGCCAAGCCTCACGTTCATCGTACCGTTATTCACGCAGTTCTCGATGTGGATGCGGGAATCGTCCTTGATATTGGTGGCGAAAGCCACGATACCGCCGTACATCGCTCCGGTTGCGCCGGCGGCAGTGTTGGCGCCGCAGTCAATGTTCACCTCGGCAGTCACTTCGCAGTTTCGGATGTAGCTGTCGTATGCAACCTGCTCGTCCAGGTTGAATGCAGAGAAGGCAAATCCCGCGATGCCGCCGATGGCGAAGCGTTTGGAGGAGGAAGCCCCTGCGGAAGTAATCTTTGCCGTTACCTTGACATTCTCAATGGTGGAACAGCACACTGTTCCGGCTACTACGCCCACATCGGCAGCGCCGCTGGCGGTGAGGGTGAGGTCGGCCTCCACGTTGAGGTTCTTCACCGTTGCGCGTGACAGATAGCCGAACAGGCCCCAGGTCTTTCCGTCGGCAATGTCCTTGGTGACCTTGAAATTGCGGATGGTGTGGCCGCCGCCGTCGAATACGAAGTTGAAGGGGTTGCCCTTCGCGCCGGAAGCGTTGTTGCCGTTTCCGGAGGATTCCACGTTGCCGATAGGAGTCCAGTCGGAAACGCCTGAAAGGTCTATATCGGCAAGGAGGACAACCTCCATATTCTGATTCATCCAGCGGATGGGGGCCTCGCCGTCATTGACGGCTTCCACGAAATCCAGGAACTCCTTAAGTGAGGGGATACCGCCGATGCTGGCATTGGGGTCGATAACGGCCTGGTGGCCCAGCTGGTTGATGGGAACGGTTACCGACTTCTTGCCGCCGGAAATCTTGATTTCCCCGCTGCGGGGCCTTGTCTCCGTTGCCTCGTTCTTGTAGTTGGAGGCGATTGCAAGAGTGACGATGGTGGATCCGCCGCCACCGAATGTCGCCGACGGAGTAACCCAGTCGGGAGCTGTGAGAATCCAGGAAGGAGCGTCTGTGGTAATGATCAGAGCCTCTTCACCGGGGTTGTTCGCGGCCACGTCTACAATGGCCGTACGGTCTACGCTGAGGGAGTACTCCTGCTCTGGTTTCTTACAGGAAACCGCAACAAGAGCACACATCAGCAGGGCCGCAGTGATTTGTTTCAGTGTTTTCATAATACTATATATGGATTATTTTGCTCTAATAAGGACATAGGTCATACAGCTTCGTTCTCCCTTGCTGTCACAGGGACGGGTAACGAGTCCTCCGGTGTTCTTTGAAGGATCCCACACCCACATCGAGGAAGATCCTCCGCCGTCCATTCCGGTCACCCATGCGCCGCCAAGCTTTTTGCCTATGCGGTACATCTCATAACCCTTCACTCCAAGTGAATACCAGGACTTGGTGGAAACCTGCCTGCCGTCCACTTCCACAATCCACACCTTCTTCCGGTCGGCACTTACCACCGGGAAGGTCTTGGGATCGTATTTGGTGTGAAGGCTGGCGTCCGGGCCGGGCGTGCCGGAAGCATCGGCACCGCTGGACATAAGCTGGTACATTGTGGAGTCCAGGGTGAGGATGGGTTTGGATGCCTCCCCGTCTATGGAAATGTCACAGCGCAGTTCCACCGTATCGCCCACCTTCACGGCACTGCTCCATTTATCGGCCATATCGCCGGAAAGGGCTATACCTATCTGATTGGTCTTCGTAAGGAAGGGAAGGTCGGTAAGGGCGCCGGAGCGTCCGTCACGGATCTGAACGACCTTCGCGGAAGCATAGCCGGTGTTCACCTTCATAGGCTCTCCGGTGAACTCGCACACCACATACATGGCGTCCGGTGCCAGATTGTTCAGAATATTTGAATAGCCGGGATAGGGCTGGTGCACATAGTTGGAGGTGTACAGATTGGCCTGGTAAGCGGCCGATGTGTGACGAAGGATTGTATCGTTAACGGAATAGTAGTTGTACTCCTTTCCCGCCGCACGCATCTTTCCGCTGAACTGCTTGACTCCGCAGGAAGCCGTTCTGTCGGCAAACACCGTGAAGCTCCACTTGTGGTTGCCGAGCCTGCTCACTACGGAGGGATTGTTGATGAACAGAGGCCTTCCGTCTTCTACGTGGTGTCCGCGGGGGAATCCATCGTTGGAGTCGAAGAAAGAGCAGTTTACTCCGCCAAGGATGTTCTGCCCCTCGGCACGCTTGCGAACGCACAGCTGAGACAGCAGTTCTCGCTTGTTGAAACCGTTGTTGTCGTTTTTATTGCCGTTGGGATTCGGGACCATGTCACCGGCAAAGGCCGATGTTATCTCAATTCCGGGATCGGTAAGGTCCACTTCCAGGACGAAGATGTGACGGGGCACGTTGGTACAGGAATAATGGTGGTATACCGCCCCGCTGTGAAGCTGGCGGGTTTCCAGCTCTTCCCAGTCGTAGTATTCGTCCAGGGTCCAGTCTACGGTATTGCTCTCCATGTCGAATCCGTCCACACCGTTGAATACCGCATTGGTAAACATGGCGGGAGTGTCTCCTACGAAACCATAACCGAAGTTGGACGTGACGTTACTCCTTGCCTTATTATATGCACACAGCCAGCCAGGGCCGAAGGATGAGTTCTTCTGAGCCCTGATTGTGCCGTAATTCGTGCAATTGGTTATGACACCGGAATTGTAGCCCACAAGGCCGCCTGCCCGGGCAACCACGGATGCCGTAACATCGCCGTTGTTTACGCAGCCCTGCGATGACTGGAGTTCACCGCCAAGGGTGGAATCCTGGTCCTGGTATCCCACAAGGCCGCCTACGATGAGGTTGTTCTCCGTGCAGGATGTACCGGTTACCACAAGGTCGGCATTGTTTGTCACCTTGTTGAGCGTGATGCTCTGTCCGTAACCCACGATGCCGCCGGCACGCACTTTCGTATCGTTTTCGCCCGTGAATGTCACTTTGTCACCGTCATTACCGAAGGTGAGCTTGGAGACCTTGATTCCGCGGGCGTAACCAATGAAGCCGGCGTGGGTGTACTTGGAAACATCCACGGTCCAGTTTACACCGGTGAGTTTCTTGCCGTTGCCGTTGATGCTGCAGGTAAGCGGGGACGATTCAGTGCCGATGGGAATCCACTCCCTGATGGACGAGCAGTCGATATCGTTAAGGATCGTAACCACTCCGTCCACCAGAAAAGGAGTGACAGAGCCCTCTCCGTTTACCGCCTTGGCAAATGCCAGAAGGTCTTCAGCAGAGGAAATACCCTGTTGCTGGGTCTCCCCTCCTTCGCCCCTCGGCTCCTGGGTCACGTCAATCACTACGCTTTCCTTGCCCAGATTGGACACGGTGAACTGGGCCGACCTTTCAGAATCGGTCTTGTTCTCTTCTGCGGAGATGATAAGCTGGGTGGCCGTGGCGCCGCCCTTTCCGGAAGCGGTGACAATCTTCAGCCACGGCTGGCTGCTTCTTGCAAGCCAGTCCGTGGATGAAATGACGGAAAAGGTTTTCTTCTCTCCAAGAGCAACAAATGTGGCCGAGTTGGGAGTGACGGTAAGAGGCGCCGCGTCCTGTTCCGAGGGATGCCTATCTCCCCCGCATCCCGACGTAAGGAGCAGCAGGAGAATGGTAAGCAGAATCATATTCAGTTTTCTTGTCATAGTTTATTGGCTTAGACCGTCGTCCCATCCGGGATTCTGGCTCAGGGCAAAGTGAGTGAGAGTGCGCTGGTCGGCAGGGATGGGCCACAGATAGTCGCGTCCTTCGTTCCAGACATAGTCTTCAGCCGCCCAGTAAGTAAGATAGCCGTAGGTTCCGTTGGAAAGGGTATAACCGCTTCCAAGCTGAATCTGGTTCACGGAAGGGGCCGATGTGGTTCCCTTGGCACCGGAGTAGATGTAAAGGTCGGCCTTGCCGTCCTGGTCAAGGTCGATGTCGTGACCGACCTGCTCTGCGGAGATGTATATACCCTGGAAACCGGACGTGGCCTTGGGAGTAAGAAGTGCACCCTCGCCCCAGCGGAGAAGATCCCACTGGCGGAATCCTTCGCACACAAGTTCCACTGTCCTTTCACGGCGGACCTCAAGGATGGCTGCCTTCTGGGCGCCCTTGGCGTGGGGATAGTACTGCGCCATAAGGGCGTCTTCCTCCGTAGGGACAGCGGAAATACCGGGCATTCCCGCACGGCTGCGGATCACGTTTATGGTTGCTGCAATGTCCGCCGCGGTGATTTCGCCAAGTTCCGCCTTCGCCTCCGCATAGTTCAGAAGGACCTCCGCATAACGGATGAGCGGATAGTCGGAAGTGGAGGTGGTAGCGGTTTCGTGGCTGGTGTCGGAAATATATTTAATGAAGCGGTAGCCGTTGAACGTACGCTCCCAGGACATCTGTTCGGTCTCGTGGAGCTTGGTGGTCTCGTCAACGTCGGCCTTGAGGAAACCGGGGCCATGGAGGGTCTGGGCCATACGGGGATCGCGGTTTTGGAATGCGTCGTAGTAGCTCAGGGTTTCCCATCCCGCACGGGTCTGGATGGGTGTTCCGTCCAGCTGCAGGTAGTGGTTCACGAAACGGCTGCTGGCGCTGCGGCGCTGGCTCTTGAAGTCGAACTGAAGGCCGTGACGCACAAGTACGTCCACGCTGTAGCGGCGGGAGAAGATGGTTTCGTCGGTTTCAGCATCCTCCAGAATGAAATACTCGCGGTAAGATGCCTCGGCGGGATTGTTGGAGAACTTGCGGACGTTGCCGGTGTAGAGCTTGCGGGATCCCTGCATCACGCGGGAGGCAGCATCGGCCGCCTGGCGGAGGAAGAACTCCGAGGATATGGTTACATCGCCCTCGGGCGTACTGACGGTCTGCTCGTCCACGGGGACGAACACATCTCCTGCGTGGTACTTACGGAAGGTTCCTTCAAACAGGGCCACGCGGGATTTCAGGGCCAGAGCGGCATCCCTGGAAACGTGATACACGGCGTCGGAGGGCCACTTGGCAGGCAAAAGATCTATTGCCTTGTCCAGGTCCTGGAGAATCATAAGGGCCACATAGCCGCGCGGATCCCTGGGTTTGTTCAGAGCGTCGGTGTCGGTGGAGCCAAGCACGTGGTCGTACCATGGCACGTCGCCCCACTGGCGCAGCATGTCGAAATAGAACCAGGCACGGAAGAAGTATGCGGCTCCGTCATAACGGTCTTTCACACTTTTGTTCTGGCACCTGTTGTTCTCCAGCAGATAGTTGATGTTCCTCAGAGGCTTCCACGTATCTGCGCTCCAGGTCTTGGACGAAGGTGTGAGTGTTCCCTTCTGAATGGCGCTCAGCGAAGAGGATGAGCCGCAATCATCGGCATTCAGCTCGGCAAGGTTCGCCGGGGTGGGCAGAATGTCGTTGTAGAATTTGTTCACCCACAGGTCCAGTTCGGCCTCCGATGAGAAGTACGTTTCGGGAGACAGGGTGGTTTCGGGCGCCTTGGTGAGGAAGTCCTCGCAGGAGGTTGTCAGCACCAGGGCGGGAATCAGTATTGCAAGCGGTATGATAATCTTTTTCATAAGCATCAGAATGTAATGTCAACACCGAAGGAGAAAGTCTTGGAGTAGGGATAGGTGCAGTCCTCGCTGATGGAGGTCGTTGCAACTTCCGGGTCGATGTACTTTGTAGCCCTGGTAAGGGGAGACAGATAGAAGAGGTTCTCTCCCGAGAAATAGACGCGGGCCTTTTCGATAGCCTTGGTCTTCAGGGGAAGGGTGTAGCCGATGGTGAGGTTCTTCAGACGGAGATACGCGGCATTCTGGATATAGAAGTCGGAAGTCTTCAGGTGGGAACTCGTGGCGATTCGGCCTCTCATACGGGGGAATATGGCATCGCTGTTGTCGGCCCCCTCTTCCGGAGACCAGCATTTATCCACGAAGTCCTTGGGTATGAAGGTGGGACGATGGTAGGAATAAGGACCCCAGAAATAGATGCAGTTGTAGTTCGGCATCCAGTCCAGTTTACCCACGCCCTGGAAGAACACGCTGAGGTCTATGCCTGCCCAGCTGAGATCTCCCTTGAAAGCGTAGTTGTAGCGGGGACGGGAATTGCCGATGACGCGGCGGTCTCCGGGATTGTCAAGGGTGTTGTCGCCGGTGTTGATCTTTCCGTCGCCGTTAAGGTCTACATACTTCACGTCGCCGGCCATAAGATGGTTCCAGGGAGCAACCTGGGCCTTGATACCGGAGTTCACCGTGCTGAACGACTCGATTGAAGCCTCGTAAGCGGCAGCCTCCTCGTCGGTGGCGAACACACCGTCGGTCACATAACCCCAGATATCACCGAGGCGCTTGCCCACGTAGTTGTCGCTGATGAGCTTGGACTCGTTGTCAAAGCGTGTGATGTGGGTTACGAAGTCGCCGAGGGTTGCTGTTACGCCGTAGTACAGAGGCTTCCCTGCAAGTTTCACGTTGTCTTTCCAGCTTAGGGCAAGTTCATATCCCTTAGTCCTGAGGTCTGCGGCATTCTCCTTGGGAGCCGCTTCTCCGTAAACGGACGGGAGGGTCATTCCGGCGGTGAGCATATTCTTGGTGTCGCGGATGAAGAAGTCGGCGTTCAGGTTGAGCCTGCCCTGGAAGAAGGCAAGGTCCACGCCGATGTTCTTCGAAATCACGGTTTCCCAGGTAAGGGTGCTGGAAACGGGTGCGTCCACATAAGCCTGGCCCGCGTTGGAAATGCCGTCGAAGGTATATCCGCTAAGAAGACCGGTCTTGAGCTCTTCCCAGTAATAGTAGTTGTCTACCTGCTGGTTGCCAAGGGTACCGTAGCTTACACGGATCTTGGCATTGGACACATAGGGCTTGATGGCAGCCCAGAAGGGTTCCTCGCTTATGCGCCAACCGGCGGAAGCCGAAGGGAAGAAGCCCCAGCGATGGTTTTTGGGGAAACGGGAGGAGCCGTCGTAGCGGCCGCTCACCTCCACAAGATAACGTCCCTTCCAGTCGTAATTGGCCCTGCCGAAGAAGCCGAGGGTGCGGTATGCGGAATTACCCTGTGAGGCCTTCTCGATTTCGCCGTTCGCCATATTGATATAGGAAAGGGTCTCGCTCAGGGAGCCTTTCTGCTGGATGGTGATGCTGGTGGAATGGTAGTCGTCGAAGTTTCCGCCCAGGGTTGCCGCAACGTGATGGTCCTTTCCGAACGTGTTGTCATAGGAGAAATAGGCGTTCACAATGTTGCCGTCCTGCAGATAGCGGTATTCACGGGTGAAGTCGTACACGGAACCGTTCGTGAAAAGACCGCCGGTGAGGCCGTTGCCCACATACATCCTCTTGTTGATGTTGTCGTAGGCGTTTGCGGTGGGAAGGCTGCGGAAATTGGACCTGCGGTCCCTGCGGCGATATGTATAATCGGCAATGAAGTTAAGGCCCTTCATGATTTTGGCGGTGAGCCTGCTGGTCCATGTCCAGTAGTTGTTCAGGTTCACGTTGTGGTTGCGGCCGTCCATGAACACGCCGCCTCGGCCCGACATGATCGGGGAGGTAGCGTCGGCCATGAAGCCGGGAACCATCGCAATGGTGCCGTCGGGGTTGAAAGGAACATAGTTCGGGCCCACGTTCTGGGTGATATTCCACATGATACCCTGGCTGGTGTAACCGGTGGAGCCGTCCATTTCCCAGAAGCCGCCCCAGTCGTACTTCGTGCGTTCCAGGCTGATGTTGGACGCATAAGTCAGCCAGGGGGTGATGTTGGCGTCCATCTTGGCCCTCAGGGACAGTCCGTTGTACACATCCTGCGCTTCGCCGGCAAATAGGCCCTCGCGGTACAGGTAGCGGGCCGATGCGTAGTAGCGCGCCTTGTCGGTGCCGCCGCGGACCGTTATATTGTGCTCGGTTTCCGGACGTGTGCGGTTGAATACGAAGTCGTACCAGTCGAAGTTGCCAAGGTACACATAGGTGTAAGTACCGGTGGCATCGGGAAGGACCCAGGGACGGGCGGCGTTCTCGGTTACATCATAGCGGCGCTCTTCGAGCATCTGCATCTGCTCGTCGGAATAGGTCCATGCGCCGTATCCCTTGAAGGTGGTGTAGAAGTCGTTGGTGAGCTTCACATAGTCGTAACCGGAAGTGATGAAGTCGGTGGAAGTGGTGTTTGCCGATATGCTGAAGCGGCCGTTGTAGCTGATCTTGGCTTCCCCGGCGCTGCCGCTCTTGGTATTGATAAGGATAACGCCGGCAGATGCCTTTGCACCGTAGATGGCGCAGGCCGATGCATCCTTGAGCACCGAAATGCTCTCGATATCGTTGGGGTTCACCTGGGTGAGGGAACTCTCCACACCGTCTACCAGCACAAGCGGAGAACCGCTGTTGAGCGACAGTTTGCCGCGGATGTTCACGCTGTAGTTGCTTCCGTCGATGGAACCGCTGGAGGTGGTGAGAACCAGGGAAGGATCGGCGCCCTGGATTGCCATGGCGGCGTTGGTAACGGGACGGGCATTGAGTTCCTTACCGTCGATGACCGAGACGGCACCGGTGAGGTTCACCTTCTTCTGGGTACCGTAACCAACCACCACAAGTTCCTCCAGGAGAGTGTTCTCGCTGGCCATGACGATGGTGTAGGGCTGGTGTTCGCGCCCGGTGAGCGAAATTTCCTGGTCTTCAAAGCCGATGTAGGAAACCGTGAGGGTAGCCGGCCAGGAGATGCCCTCGATACTGAACCCACCGTCAAGATCCGTCTGGGCGTGCTGGGATGTTCCGTTCACGCGTATGAACGCGCCGATGAGGGGTTCCCCCTCCCGGTCTGTCACCGTGCCTTTGAGGTTCCCTTTCACGGGACCGGAAGAAGCAGCTTTGTGCCGGAATACCGAAACGGTATTGCCGCTGATTTCGAAATCCAGGTTCTGCCCGGCAAAAATCTGGGCAATCACCTCCGAAAGGGGTGCATCCTTGGCGGAGACGGAAATCCGTTTCCCAAGGTCCACATCGTCCGAATTGATGACGATGGTGTAGTTGCCCTGGCTCTGAAGGGTGGTCACCGCCTCCTGGACGGTGGCGTTCCTCAGCTCAAGAGTCACCCGCTGGGCATTGAGGCTCAGCGGAATGAGCATGGACAACGACAGCACCAATGTGCGCACAAGGCGCCGGAATACTGTTTTTCTCATTTAGATTGCGTTTTAGTGTTACTATATATTATAAGTTAAAATCAACGATGAAAGGCCTGTGGTCCGACGGTATGGAGAAGTTCGAGATGTCCGTTTTTGTTCCGGGAGTGAAACTGTCGGTGAAACACGACACCCGGACCACATTCTGCAGCAGCGAGGGAGAAACATAGATGAAATCCCTTCGGTCCTTGCCGTACGTGCTCTGTACGAACTGAGGCGCGGGGTACCAGGTGGCAACCACATCCTTGAGGGAGGTGCTTTTCAGCACGGCGTCCTGGGCAAGGAAGCGTTTGTCGTCGGCAGGGTATCCGTAGGTATCTATATCCAGACTCGAAACCGAGTTCATATCGCCAAGAAGGATCCAGTCCTGTTCGGAGGAATATGCGGAACTGTTTACCGTCTGCTGAAGGAGATATTTCATTTCGTGTTCCCTGTACTCATCCCCCGTAGGATAGACGGAAGGCTTGTAGGAATCGTTCTTATGCGGCCAGAGGTGGGTTGTGACGATGTTGATTTTCCGGCCGCCAATGGTAATCTGGAAATGGCCGGCGCCGTGCACGATGGGAACGTCGCTTGGGCCGGCGATTCCCTGGACCCGGGTAATCTTGTACTTGGAGGTAATGGCCTGGGGGTAGTTGTCCCTCCGGGCCCCATTATAGTTGTTGTGGCCATATCGGCCCGCAAGTTCTGTCCAGTTGCCGGGAAGGTATTTCTGGGACGAGGACAGATAGGTGTCCGTCCCGGTCTTGTAGAGCGACTCTGCCTCGCACCAGACACAGATGTCGGGGTCGTACCTGTTCACCCAGGCCACGAAGTTGTCGTAGTTATTCCCCTGGTCGGCCCACATGCCGTTCTGGATATTCCAGTACATAAGGCGCACGGTGCCCTTCTTTTCGCTGCCGGCTATCGTTCTTACCTCGATGTCGTCCAGGAAGAATCCGTGGACTCCTGAGCCGGTATCGTTGCCGGCAATCTGAAGCCGGGTGTCGTCGGTTACTCCGGAGATGGTTACCTCCACCTCGTGCCACTGCTTGGCTTCAGCCGCGGTGGCGGGAATGGTTATCCTTGAGCGGGGCATGACAGCGCTTCCGGTGCTAAGGTAATAGCCAATCTGGGAAGGAACTGCACGGCCGTCAATCTTGCAGGCCGTTATGTGACCGGCCTTGACCACTTTCACGAGAAGGTCGTCGTTGGCCCCGTTACAGAAGGAGAACTTGAAGCTGAGGCGGACATCCCACATTCCCTTCACTCCGAGCGAAGGCATCTGGACGATTCCGCGGTAGTCGTTTCCCATTCCAACTCCCAGGCTGCCCTGGTATTCCTGGCAGCGGTACAGATAGAACCAGTCGGCAATGTTGCGGCTGGAAACATAGCTCTTGCTCATGGAGTGGGACTCCCCTACCGTGCGTTTTTCCACTTCGGCCCAGATGTCGCTCTGGATGAAACCGCTGCCGGGGGTGTTGTACGCCACCGGAGTGAGAGCATCGGCATAACCGTCACGGAGCATTCCTCCCGAAGAGGTGATTTTATCATCGTCCGGAGCGAAACCGAAGGCGCTTTCGCCGCCCATCCAGTTGCCGCCCCACACGAAATTGTCGAAGCCCTCGTAGAAGACAAGGTCCGACGAAGTGGAGATTTCCATACTCTCTGTCTTCACCTCCCCGGAAGCAAGTTCGCAGGCGGGGAAAGTGCGGCGCACCATCTTGTGGTTGGAAGTGCATACCGTTACTTCAAGGCCGTCGGGATAGGAGCCGGGAGCCAGCAGGACGGGCACTACGATGCCGGAACTGCTAAGCGGAACATAACTTCCCTTCTCCGTGCAGTTAAGAACTGCAAAGTCAAGAGCATCCTCCAGGGTGAACGTTCCCTGTGAGAATGAACCTTTTCCGGCGAGGGGCTGCCCTCCAAGGGCGCGCACCTTCACCGACGAGATGAAGCCGATGCCCTTGAGGCTGAGTTTGAGCATCGCAGGCAAGTCCTTGAATGTGAGAAGATTGCCGGTTGATTCCTTATAAAAGGCATATTGAGGGCAACTGGCAAACGCTTCCCTTGTCCTGCTCCAGAACTGGGAGTAAGGCACCGTCACGCCCTGGAGCGGAGATCCTTCGTACCAGAAAGACGACTCCCCGTACTTCAGAACGGCCGTATAGGCATTGTCCTGCGCCTCCTTCACTTCAACATACAGTTTCCCCTCACCGCCATCCTTGAGCGCATAAGAAGTACCGTTCACCATGATGGTCCCGCCGGCGGCAAGCTGCTTTACCTTTGCGCCCATTGCCCCGCGGGGCGTTTCCCCGTCCTGAACCTGCACGTAGAAACGTACAATGCCGCCGACCGCACTGATTGGCGCTCCAACCTCTATTTGTGTCTGCTGGTGCCCGGGTTCCTGGCCTTCCGGGTCCTTCTTGCACGAAAAGGCGCAGAGCGCCATCAAAAGAATAATAGTCTGCTTTAAAAATCTTTTTGTCATCTTCTTCCGTATAAATAGATGCCGTCTTCCGAGCGGCTTACTTTCAGATTACCGTTCTTTGCCAGCAGGCCGATGATATCCTCCAGCGATTCCCCGTTGGTGAAGAATGCAAGGAAGCGTTTGTCGGCAATCCGGCCGTCGCCTATTACGATGCGCTGCCCGAAACAGCGCTCAAGTTCGGCGGCAATGTCCTTCAGTGGGGTGTTGTAGAAACTGAACGAACGCCCTTCCGTGAACGGACGGAATGTCCCGGACGAAACTCTGGAGAGGGAGACGTCCCCCGCCTCGCGGTCGAAAACGGCGATATCCCCGGGGCTCAGGCTCACCTCCCGGCTACCCTCGGAGGAGGGCACGTCCAGAGACACCGAACCTTCAAGGAGCATCAGCTGCACCTGGGTTTCACCGCGGAAAGAGCGGAACTCGAAGCTGGTGCCGTGCACACGCACGGTCACATCCCCGGAATGGATGACGAACGGATGCTCCGCGTCCTTGGACACATTGGCCATCACCTCGCCTTCCAGGAAGATGTCGCGGGTTCCGCCGGTGAAACTCTCCGGCCATGTGATGCGGGAACCGGCGTTCAGAACCAGATGCGTACCGTCCGGAAGGTCCATGGCCCTGGTCTGTGCCACGGGAACGGAAACCTCATGCCACTGCACCGGATCCGGGTCCCTGTGCATGCGGTAGCCGATCCGCAGCGATGCGGGAACAGCCACCAGCAGCGCCACGGCTGCGGCGACGCTCATCCAGATGCGGGTGCTGCGCCTCATTGCGGTCTGCCGGCCGGATATGCGGTCGCGAACCGCCCCCAGCATCTTCCTGTCCCTTGCCGACGGCTCCACGCGGCAGGCGTCGAAGTGCGAGTCCATCAAGGAGAGAACTTCAGGATCGTCCCAATGCTCTGCCAGAAAGAGTTGCACTTTGTCGGCCTCTTCGGCGGGGAACTTGCCGTCCAGATAATTCTGAAGCAGTTTATGGTCGATTGACATCAAAAGATAGTTTTAGTGTACAAATATAGAACGAAAAAACCGGGGGCATCACGTAATGCTCCCGGCAAAAAATTAAATAAAATTTAATTAAGCGATTTTCTTATGTCTTTCAGTGCGAGTTCCAGGTGCTTTTCCACGGTGCGCACCGACAGGCCCATATTGTCGGCAATCTCCTGGGCCGATTTGGACTGGAACCGGCTCATCTTGAACACGGCCTGCCGCTGCGGAGGCATCTCCGAAACCACGCGGAGCACCCTGGAGAAAGTCTCGTTGTATTCCGCCTGATAGAAACTCTGGTCCGGTGAGGATACCTCCACCGGCGGATCCGGTACGTCTTTGCGGAGATGATAGGCCTTGGAGCGGAGAACGTCCAGGACCGAGTTGCGCGAAAGGACGAAAAGATAATTCCTGAAAGACTGATCCGGGGACAATACTTCCCTGGCGTTCCACACCTTTATGAATACCGTCTGCGCAAGGTCTTCCGACATTGCGGGGTCCTTTATGAGCGACTGGATAAAACGCCTCACCTGGGGATACCAGCGCATGAACAATGTGTCGAATGCGCGGGAGTCACCAAGTTTGACTGCAGAAACCAATTCGCTGTCGGACTGGGCTTTCATGTCATTAGTTTTAGCAGTACAAATATAACATTTTTTTATAAAAAAACGAGGCCCGCTCAAGATTAAGCGGGCCCCGATTATATTCAGGTCGATATTACATCATGCCGCCAGCGGGCATTGCGGGAGCTGCGGGAGCGGGCTCGGGGATGTCCACGATGCCGCATTCGGTGGTGAGGAGCATGCCGGCTACGGAAGCGGCGTTCTCCAGGGCTACGCGGGCAACCTTGGTGGGGTCGATCACGCCGGCTTCGTACATATTTACATACTCGCCCGTGCGTGCGTTGTAGCCGAAGTCACCCTTGCCCTCGCGAATCTTGTTCACGATGACGGATGCTTCCACGCCTGCGTTCTGTGCAATCTGGCGCAAAGGCTCTTCGATGGCGCGTTCGATGATGCGGATGCCGGTGGTTTCGTCCTCATTCTCGCCCTTGAGACCCTTCAGAGCCTCTGCGGCGCGGATGTACGCTACTCCGCCGCCGGGAAGATAGCCTTCCTCCACTGCTGCGCGGGTGGCGTTCAGGGCGTCATCGACACGGTCTTTTTTCTCCTTCATTTCCACCTCGGTGGTGGCACCAACATAGATGACTGCCACGCCGCCGGCGAGCTTGCCAAGACGCTCCTGAAGCTTCTCGCGGTCGTAGTCGCTCTTGGTGGAGTCGATCTGGGCGCGGATCTGGTCGGCCCTGTCCTTGATGGCAGACTGCTCGCCGGCGCCGCCCACGATGGTGGTGTTCTCCTTGGTGATGGTGACTTTCTCCGCACGGCCCAGCATCTGCAGGTTGGCGTTCGCAAGGGTGAAGCCGCGCTCCTCGGAGATTACAACTGCTCCGGTGAGGGTTGCAATGTCCTGAAGCATTTCCTTGCGGCGGTCGCCGAAGCCGGGGGCCTTCACTGCGGCCACTTTCAGGGTGCCGCGGAGACGGTTCACAACGAGGGTGGTAAGAGCCTGGCCCTCAACGTCTTCTGCAATAATCAGGAGACTGCGGCCTTCACGTGCCACGGGTTCCAGAACCGGCATAAGGTCTTCCATGTTGGAGATCTTCTTGTCGGTGAGGAGGATGTATGCATCGTCCAGGACGGCTTCCATCTTGTCGCCGTTTGTCATGAAGTAGGGGCTGATGTAGCCGCGGTCGAACTGCATGCCTTCCACGACCTTGACCTCGGTCTCGGTGCCCTTGGCCTCTTCCACGGTGATGACTCCGTCCTTCTTCACCTTTGCCATTGCGTCGGCAATGAGTTTGCCGATGAAGGCGTCGTTATTTGCCGATACGGTGCCAACCTGCTCGATCTTCGAGTAGTCGCCGCCAACTTCCTGGCTCTGTGCCTTGAGGTTCTCCACGACTTTGGCAACAGCCTTGTCGATACCCCTCTTCAGGTCCATCGGGTTTGCACCCGCTGCGACGTTCTTGAGGCCCACGCCCAGAATTGCCTGGGCGAGCACGGTTGCGGTTGTGGTGCCGTCGCCGGCCTGGTCGTTGGTCTTGGAAGCAACTTCCTTGACCATCTGCGCACCCATGTTCTGGAACTGGTCTTCAAGTTCCACTTCCTTTGCCACGGTTACGCCGTCCTTGGTGATCTGCGGAGCGCCGAACTTCTTGGCGATAACAACGTTGCGGCCCTTGGGGCCGAGGGTTACCTTAACGGCGTTTGCAAGTGCGTCTGCGCCTTCCTTCATTGCGGCGCGAACGTCGGTATTGAATTTAATTTCTTTTGCCATAATTACAGGGTAGCTAAAATGTCAGACTGTTTAACGATGAGGTATTTCTTGTCGTCGACGGTTACCTCGGTGCCGGCGTATTTGCCGTAGAGCACCACATCGCCGGCCTTGAGCTCCATGGGCTCGTCCTTCGAGCCGGGGCCAACGGCCACCACTGTGCCTTGCTGCGGTTTTTCCTTTGCATTATCGGGGATGTAGAGGCCCCCTGCTGTCATGGTCTCTGCCTCTTTGGGCTCGATGACCACTCTTGTTCCTAACGGACGGATCATAGTTTTATTGTGTTTTAAGTTAATTGCTGCTTTTTCAGAGCGGCCAGTAGGTATCAAGGGGCGTGCCACTCGTGGGGGACTGACAATTTGGCAGAAACGCCCCGCTTTGACAATATGGTTTTTTTGGTTAAATTTGTACGATTTACACAGCAGCCCATGAAAAAGCTCCTTATCCTTGCCCTGTTAATACCCCTGTGCACAAGCGCATCCGCGAAGAAAGACCCCCGTATCCTGGACAGACACAGAGGTTCGGTCACCTTTACCGTGGACGATGTTACGCCCCGCAATCTGGACTCCGATTCGGAGGTCCTTGAAGGCACCGATGTGGCGTTCCGGCTGCTCTACGGCAACCCCGCGGTGAGCGGAGGAGAAACCCCCGAACTCATAAGCTGCAGCTTCCGCCAGGACAACTTCTTTCACATGGGCGACACACCCCTGTTCCGCATGTTCCTGGAGGCCTATGCCGACCATCGGCCTATAGTCCTGACACCCGACGCAGTATGGCTCATCATCTGCCAGGGTTTCAGTCATTACGTGAACGACAACTCCGAAGAGCTCCGCGACCTTATCGTGAGCCACGACGGCAAAGTAAGCCTGGCTGTCCAGTCGGCCGCCGACCTCAATTCCCAGAATGCCGATTGGGAGACCCTCCTGGACGGCTTCTGCAAGCAAATCGGCAAGGCCACCAAGGGCAATCTGGCAAAGAATATCAAGGCCGATTTCTCCACATCCGGCAAAACCGAAAAACTGGCCTCGGAGATAACCCTGATGGACGTCGTGAGCTCCTATTTCGAGTACATTTCATTTTACGTAATGTGCGGAATTCCTTCTGTCACCCTTGAGGGTACTCCGCGCGACTGGCAGCGCCTTCTGAAGAAAACAAAAACCCTTGAAAAATACGGCCTTGGCTGGTGGGTGGAAGACCTCAGACCCATCCTTAAAGAATTCGTGCGCGCGTCGAAGGGAAAACCGGATTACGACTTCTGGAAATGCATGATCAGGCAGCACCAGGCCGATGAATACTACGAGCCGGATTCCTGCGGCGAAGAGAACGAACCTACCGTCCTTGACGGCTGGTTCCTCAAATTCTTCCCCTTCGACGATGGCGGCCGTACCCCAGAAACCATCTTCGGCGACCACGACATGCTCCCCGAACAGGTTTCAGTCCCCTTCCGCTACCAGGTTATCGGGGCCGATGGAGAAGTTGTGAGCGACACCCCTCTCCAACTCATAGCAGGCTTCGTAGGTGTTGAAGAAGACCCCGTTACATACGCCATGAAACCCAAAATCGGATGGATGGTAGCCACTGTCACCGAAGAAGAATCCGACCTTCATGAAAAGGCGGAAGACGGATGGATAGAGCTCCGCGTAAGCGAAGTCCCCGAGGCCCTCAAAGGCGTAAAACATATCCAGCGCCTCATGCTCGAATTCACCGGCCCGCTGGTTCTCCCTGCCTGGATGGACGACATCACCATCGACGAATTCGTCATCCGAGCCTCACGAGCCTCCCAGGCGGAAAAAGACGCCGTGTGGAAACGCTTCCCGGACTGCCGCATTGAATAAAAGGCAAAATTTTTGTTAACACTTTCGCTACTTGCGCGTCTTCTTATCGGCAATGAGCGAAAAACAGTTCCATAATCAATATCTGCCGCTGGCGGGAATGCTCTACAGGATAGCGTTTTACATCCTGGAGGACAAGGCTGCCGCGGAGGATGCCGTGCAGGAGGCCTTCCTCCGGCTCTGGGACTCGCGTGAATCGCTGGACAATGTCCTGAACCCAAAGGCGTACTGCGCAACCATGGTGAAGAACATCTGCATGGACCGCATCCGCAGGGCCAGGCGGCTGGAGTTCCCGGAGCAGCTTCCGGAGGTGCCCCAGCATCCGCAGGACGACATCGACAATAAAGAACGCCTCGCCAAAGCCCTTGATGCCATAAAATCCCTGCCCGACAGGCAACGGGAAGTGCTCCTTCTCCGCACCGTGGAAGGCCTCAGCTATGAGGAGATATCGGAGCGGACCGGTCTTGGAGCGATGAGTCTGCGCGTCATACTATCAAGGGCGCGAACAACATTAAAATCAAAGGTATGAAAAGGATAGAAGACATAATTGACAAAGACTACGAGGAACTCGTGGAAGCATCGCGCGGGGTCGATGTGCCCGAAGGGCTGGAGGAACGGCTCTCGGCGGCCATCGCTGCGCATGAAGCAACCCGGGTGGAACCGAAGATTAAAGACCGCCGGCTCATCCGGTGGCTGCCCTACAGCGCAGCTGCGGCGGCAGCGGTAGCGGCGCTTGTCATCGGCCTGAATTTTTCGGGCAGGCCCAAGGACACTTTCGATGATCCCTACCTCGCCTATGCACAGGTACAGGAGGCATTGCAAACCATCTCGGACAAGATGTCGACAGAAGTGGGATATGCCACCCAGGAGGCCCGTGAAATGTCTCTCAAACCCGCAAGAATAATTAATAAAATCCAAGGAAAATGAAACGCATAATCATAGTTGCAGCCCTGCTGCTCGCCTCCATGAGCCTTTTTGCCCAGAGCGGCAGATCTTTTTACCAGAAGTACTCCGACGAACCCGGCGTATCGGCCGTGTATATCTCTCCCGCGATGTTCCGCATGATGGGCAGCATCCCGGAAATCTCCACAGGGGATGGTGATGTGAACCTGGCCCCGGTAATCCGCAGCCTGAAGGGAATGTTCATCATAAGCAGCGAAAACGCTTCCGTCAGCAGCAAACTCTCCAAGGAAATCGCAAGAGCCCTGGACTCGGGGAATTACGAACTGCTGATGGAGGCCAAGGACGACGGCGAGAAGGTACATATCTACACCGCCGGCGACGAGGCAACCGTTACCAGCTTCATTTTTGTGTCCGACGAGGGCGATGAATTCACCATCATATGGTTCGACGGCGAAATGCCCCGCGAACAGATGGAGAATCTGCTTTCCGACACTATCGTAATCGAAAACTAGCGCGCCATGAAAAAAGTATTCCTTACCCTTTGCGTGCTGTTTATCGGAGTGGCGGCCTTCGCCCAGGTGCCACGCGCCAAAATGAGCAACTACATCACCTCCTGCAAGGATTACGAAGGGGCGGAAGTGGTTCACTTCGGCGGACTCGGAGCCTTTCTGATGAAAAGCGCGGCTTCTCTTGTGTCGATAGAAGAGCCGGAACTCCGCGAAGTTCTTCCGCTGGTCAAGGGCATTCGGGGATTCTACCTCCTGGACTACAGCGACTGCTGCGAGGCCGACCGGAGTAAAATCACCAGAAAGCTAAGCAGGCTACTCTCCAGGGCCGATTTGCTTATGGAAGTAAGCGACGACGACGGGGCCTTCCGCATCTTCGGGACCGATATGGGAACCAAGATTAAGGACGTGGTAATCTACACCCCCTCGGACTGCACGGTCATCTGCTGTTTCGGCTCCATAGACCAGGACGCCCTCTCAAGGCTCGCCGCCAATTAGACTGGAGAAGTACTCCCTCTATCAAACGGCCCGGATTTTCCGGACCGTTTTTTCATTGTGGGTTTTTCGGAATTTATTCGTATCTTTGTAGATTAGAAAATTATAACTCATATACAGATATGTTACTGAATCTCCTTCAAACCGACAGCCTTGCTTCCGCAGCCGCGGAGGCCGTACAGGAAACCGCTGCTATTCAGCCCGTTGAAATGCACGAGAGCCTGTTTTCACTGTTTTCGATGGGCGGCCCGCTCATGTGGGTGCTGCTCGCTCTTTCAATCCTGGCCTTCTATGTCATCGGCCAGAAATGGTGGGTAATCTCCCATGCTTCGAAGATTGACGACCGCTTCATGGACGACATCCGCGACTACATGTCCGACGGCAAGATCGAAAGCGCCCTCACCCTGTGCCGCAAGTATGATAACCCCGTGGCACGTATGGTGGAAACCGGCATCAGCCGTAAGGGACGTCCCCTGGGCGACATCCAGAACGCCATCGAGAACGTGGGCAATGTGGAGGTCGCACGCCTTGAGAAAGGCCTTCCCGTTCTGGCATCCATCGCCGGCGGCGCGCCCATGATCGGATTCCTGGGTACCGTGATCGGCATGGTGCAGGCCTTCTTCAACATGTCCAAGGCCGGCAGCAACATCGACATCTCCCTCCTTTCCGGTGGTATCTACACCGCCATGCTCACCACCGTGGGCGGCCTCATCGTGGGTATCATCGCATACTTCGGCTACAACTGGCTCACTTCCAGGATTTCCAACCTGGTGTATAAGATGGAGAGTTCAACCATCGAGTTCATCGACATCCTGAACAACGAGGAGAATAAGTAATGGCACTCAAGCGAAATACAAGGGTGGACGCATCGTTCTCGGTATCCAGCATGACGGATATCGTGTTCCTGCTGCTCATCTTCTTCCTTGTGACCTCCACACTCATCAACCCCAACGCCCTGAAGCTCCTGCTTCCCAAGAGCACCGGCCAGGTTAGCGCAAAGGCAACCGTGAGCGTGAGCATAATGGACCATCACGACGACACCTACACCTACCACCTGAACGGAGACATGAATCCCATGAGCTACAGCCAGGTGGAAGACGCACTCATAGACCTCCTCATCGGCGAGGAGGATCCCACCTTCTCCATCTTCAGCGACCAGAGCGTCCCCGTTGGAGAAGTTGTGCAGATAATGAACATCGCAAAACGGAACCACTTCAAGGTGATTCTGGCAACACAACCCGAATAAGCCCATGCAGCCGTATCTTCGCACAAGGGGCCAGCGCGAGAAAGATGCAACCGTGACGGGACTCATCATCACGGGTGTCGTGCATGTATTGGCGCTGGTTGCCTGCCTGCTTTTCGGACTCACATATCTGTATCCCCCGCCGCCGGAGCTGAGCTTCCTGGTGGATTTCACCGAGCAGGAGGAACTTGTGGAAGAAGTGGTTGTGCCTTCAGGTGACGGGCTAGAGGCCCAGGCGGAAGAGGTGGAACCGGAAAAGCCCGTGGAGCTGGTGCAGAAATCGGAATCCCCGCACACCACCACTAAGCCCAACACCACACCCGCCACCAGGCCGGATACCCACGGAGACGTGCCCGTAACGCAGCCGGAAACCACCAGTGAGCTGGATCCCAGGGCTTCTTTCCCGGGCATGAGCACAAGCAACAGCACCGCCACGACGCCCCACGGAGCCAGCACTTCCAGTGACAACATGACCGCCGGGCAGCCGGACGGGAACACCACCCACGGGAAAACGGACGGCTCCGCAAGCGCCCAACTGAGGGGACGCACCGTGGACGGAAAGCTGCACAAACCCAGCTACGAGGCTCAGGTGGCGGGCACCGTCGTGGTTTCCATCAAGGTGGACCAGTACGGCAACGTAACCGAAGCCTTACCCGGAGCCGCAGGCACCACTATTACCGACCATAACCTATGGAACGCCGCGCGCTCCGCTGCGATGAAGACCAAGTTCAACTCCAGCGCCAGCGCCCCCGCTATCCAGGAAGGTACTATTACCTACATTTTCAAACTTCAATGACGTGATGTCATCGGCAATTAATTAAAAATCCCCCGTGAGGGGCATCAAGAAATGGAAAACAACAAAAAGGGAACATCAACCCGCAGACACTTTACAAGAAAGACATCGGAAAGCCATGCCCAGAGAGTAGACTATTCCGCAAACGAATACAGCACTTCGCGAAGCTTCGACTCCGGCGATTCTCCCCGCCCGCGCAGAAACTACGGCGACAAGCCCGCGTATGGAAAGAGTGCCCATGGCGACAAGCCGTCATACGGCAAGAGCGACAAGCCGGCCTATGGCAAGAGCTATGGCGATAAACCCGCATACGGAAAGAAACAGGGTGGATACGGCAAGCCGTCATTCGGCGGTAAGCCCGGTGCAAACCGCAAGCCTTTTGCCAAGAAGTCCGGCGCCCAGGAGGGCATGAACGCAATGCTCAGTCGCAAGCCCCAGATTCATGGGGCCGACTGGGACGGCGAGGAGGCGGCTCCCGGAAAGATCCAGGAGGTCGTGCGCCTGAACAAGTTCATCGCCAATTCCGGCGTGTGCTCACGCCGTGAGGCGGATACCATGATTCTAGGCGGCGTAGTTACCGTGAACGGAGAAGTGGTAACCGAACTCGGCACCAAGATCAACGTTCTCACGGACGACGTCCGTTTCAACGGCCAGCGTCTCAAGGGCGAGGAAAAGGTGTACATCGTGATGAACAAGCCCAAGGGCTACGTTACCACCGCCAGCGACCCTCACGCCGAAAGGACCGTGATGGACCTCATCAAAGGCTGCCCCCGCAGGGTATTCCCCGTCGGCAGGCTGGACAAGAACACCACCGGCGTTCTGATGCTCACCAACGACGGCGAGATGGCGGAGCGCCTCACCCACCCTTCCTTCAACAAGAAGAAGATCTATCAGGTGGTGCTGGACCATCCCCTCACCGACGCGGACAAGGAAAAAGTGACCACCGGCATCGAGCTTGGCGACGGAATGATCGCTGCCGATGAACTCGAATTCATCGACGAGAGGGATCACCGCCAGCTTGGCATCGAGATCCACTCCGGCAAGAACCGTATCGTTCGCCGTATCTTCGAAGCCCTGGGCTACGAAGTGAAGGCCCTGGACCGCGTGTATTTCGCGGGTCTCACCAAGAAGGGCCTCAAGAAAGGCGACTGGCGCTATCTCACGGAGGGCGAAGTTAACATCCTTAAGATGGGGGCTTTCGTATAATGGCACACAGGGCAGGATTCGTAAACATAATCGGCAATCCCAACGTGGGTAAATCCACGCTGATGAACGCCCTTGTGGGCGAGAAACTCTCCATCGTCACGGCAAAGGCCCAGACCACGCGCCACCGCATCATGGGCATCGTGAGCGGGGAGGATTTCCAGATAGTGTATTCCGACACTCCTGGCATCCTCAAACCCAACTACCGTCTCCAGCAGAGCATGATGAACTTCGTGGACACCGCCATCGGCGACGCGGATATCATCCTGTATGTGACGGACACCGTGGAGAAGGCCGATAAGAACGATGCCTATGTTCAGAAGCTGTCCCGCGTGGACTGCCCGGTGATCCTGGTGATCAACAAAATCGACATTTCCTCGCAGGAGAAGGTGGTGGAGCTGATGCAGTGGTGGAAGGAAAAGCTCCCCAAGGCGGAGATCATTCCGGCATCGGCCCAGGAAAAATTCAATCTGGAGAGCATTCTGGAGGCGGTTCGCGAGAAGCTTCCGGAGGCTCCGGCCTGGTTCGACAAGGACCAGTTCACGGACAAGAACCTGCGCTTTTTCGCGTCGGAGATTATCCGCGAGAAGATATTCCTCAACTACAGCGAGGAGATTCCGTACAGCTGCCAGGTGGAGATCGAGGCCTTCCATGAAGGCGAGGACCGTTATGAGATTAGCGCGGTGATTTATGTGATGAGGGATTCCCAGAAGGGCATCATCATCGGCAAGAATGGAGCTGCGCTGAAGAAAGTGGGCACGCAGGCCCGCATGGACATGGAAGACTTCTTCCAGAAGAAGGTGTTCCTTTCCACCTATGTGAAAGTGGACCCGGACTGGAGGGAATCCAGGAAAGAATTACGCAAATTCGGATACGAGTATTAGAATATGAGCGAAGAATGGGACGACATTCAGGAAATGCCTGAGGAAGAAGAAGTGGAGCTTGAAGCAACGGGTGAAGCCAGCGGGAAGTTCGCCAGGCTCCTTGGAAGCGACAGCCGGAAGTTCAAACTCTCCGGCATGTTCAAGGACTGGTTCCTGGACTATTCATCCTACGTTATCCTGCAGAGGGCCGTGCCGCACATCGTGGACGGTCTGAAGCCGGTGCAGCGCAGGGTGCTCCATGCCATGTACAGGATGGACGACGGCCGCTACACCAAGGTGGCGAACATCGTGGGCCAGGCCATGCAGTATCATCCGCACGGAGATGCTTCCATCCTGGGCGCCCTGGTCCAGCTTGGCCAGAAAGGGCTCACCGTGGACTGCCAGGGAAACTGGGGTAACATCCTCACCGGAGACTCAAACGCCGCGCCCAGGTACATCGAGGCCAGGCTTTCCAAGTTCGCCAAGGAAGTGGTGTTCGACCCCAAGGTTACCACATGGATGACATCCTACGACGGCCGCAACCAGGAGCCCACCGAACTTCCCGTGCGATTCCCGCTGCTGCTGGCCCAGGGCACGGAAGGCATTGCCGTGGGTATGGCTTCCAAGATTCTTCCCCATAACTTCAACGAGCTTCTGGACGCTTCCATCGCCATTTTGAAGGAGCAGCCCTATGAGCTTTATCCGGACTTCCCCACCGGAGGCATGGCGGACTGCTCGAAGTACAACGACGGCCGCCGCGGAGGCCAGGTGAAGGTTCGCGCCCGCATCGAAAAGGTGGACAAGAACACCATCACCATCACGGAGATTCCCTACGGCAAAACCTCGCACCTTCTCATCGACAGTATCCTCAAGGCCAAGGACAAGGGAAAGATCAAGATAAAGAAGATCGACGACATGACCACCGAGAAGGTGGAAATCATCATCCATCTTCCCAACGACGTTTCCCCGGACAAAACCATCGACGCCCTGTACGCGTTCACGGACTGCGAAACCACCATCAATCCCAACGCCTGCGTCATCGTGGAGGACAAGCCGCAGTTCATTTCCGTGAAGGACATCCTGGAATACGACACCTGGCACACCCGGGACATTCTGGGCCGCCAGCTGCAGATCCGCCTGGACGAACTGGAGGCCGACTGGCACTACTCTTCCCTGGAGCGCATCTTCTTCGAGCAGCGCATATACAAGATCCTGGAGCAGGACCAGAAGAGCTGGGAACAGCAGCTGAAGGATATCTTCGAGCGGATGAAGGACTACCAGGAGATGTTCCGCCGCGAGATTGTGATGGAAGACATCGAAAAGCTGGTGGAGAAGCCCGTGCGCAAGATTTCCAAGTTCGACACCAAGGCCATGGACGAAAAGATCCAGGGCATCGAGCGGGAAATCCAGGACGTGAAGGAGAAACTCGCGAACCTCACCGAATACACCATCGACTGGTTCAAGGGCCTCAAGAAAAAGTACGGCGCGGCATTCCCCCGCCTCACCGAAATCACTTCGCTGGAAACCATCGCGGCCACCAAGGTGGTGAACAACAACGCCAAGCTCTACGCCAACCTGGAAGAGGGCTTCGTGGGCACCAAGCTCAAGGCCGATGACGGCGGCGAGTTCGTGAGCGAGTGCTCAGACCTGAGCGAGATCATCGTCATCGGCAAGGATGGAAAATACCGCGTAACGAAAGTGAGCGAAAAGGCGTTCTTCGGCAAGAACCTCTGCTATGTGGGAGTGTTCAATCGCAATGATACGCGAACCATCTACAACGTGATTTACCGCGACGGCAAGAGCTCCGTGCATTATGCCAAGCGCTTCGCCATCACCTCGGTAACGCGCGACAAGGAATACGACATCACAACGGGGGCCGATGGTTCCACCATCCTCTGGTTCACCGCGAACCACAACGGCGAAGCGGAAACCGTGAAGATTAACCTGCGGCCCAAGAAGGGGCTCAAGAAGAGCCAGCTGGAATGGGATTTCTCCTCCCTGGCCATAAAGGGACGCAGTTCCAGGGGCAATCTGGTGACCAAGTACGCCATTGCCAAGATCCAGCTCAAGAGCAAGGGAATTTCCACCATCGGCGGAAAGGAAGTGTGGTGGGATGCCGATATCCAGCGCCTCAACGAAGACGGCCGCGGGGAGTTCCTGGGCGAATTTACATCGGAAGACAGGGTGCTTGCCATCTTCAGGGACGGCACCTTCTATACCACGAATGCCGATGTTGTGAACAAGTACCAGGGAGAAGTGATTTACATCGGCAAATGGGATCCCGCACTCACCTGGACGGCCCTGTACTGGGACGGCGCGGCAAAGGCTTTCTATGTGAAGCGCTTCAGCTTCCCGGAGAGCGACAACAATCCGCTCCTGTTCATCTCCGAGGGCAAGGGCTCCCGCCTCGTGGACATTTCCTCAGACCTGCACCCGCAGGTTGTGCTCACCTTCGGCGGCAAGGTTGCCCACAGGGAACCCGAAACGCTGAATGCGGAAGAATTCATCGCCAAGAAAGGCTATTCCGCCAAGGGCAAGAAGTGCCACGCGTATGAGCTCGCGGGCGTTGCCTTCGGCGAACCCCTGCACTATCCGGAGGATGATGTCGCCGACGAAGAGATCTCTCCGCTCGGTCCGGAGGACCTCGGTCGAGATGACAATACTGTCATTCCGAGCGAAGTCGAGAAATCTGTCGCGCCCCCCGCAGATGCCCCTTCCGACGACGAGCCCATCGAAATGGAACTCACTGGCACCTCCCCCGACGATCTTCCCGCCGACGCTGAAGTAGAAGACTGGACACTGTTTTGATACTCGCACTCACAGGCTACATGGGTAGCGGAAAAACCACGGTCGGGCGCATCGTAGCAGATGCGCTCGGCTGCCCTTTTGCGGACCTGGATGAACTTGTCGTCGCGCGTGAGCACTCCTCTGTCATTTCGAGCGAAGACTCCTCTGTCATTCCGAGCGAAGTCGAGGAATCTCCTGGCACAATCGCGGACATCTTCGCCACAAAGGGCGAGGAATACTTTCGCCGCGCTGAAGAGCAGGCCCTTGCTGCCGTTTTGAAGAAATATGCCCAGGGCAACCTTGTCCTTGCCCTCGGCGGCGGCACCATCCTCAGCGCCCGCTCCCGCGCCCTCCTTCAGCGGGACACCCTCTGCATCTGGCTCAACGCCCCCGCAGAAGTGCTCTGGAGCCGGATTTCCGGAGATTCCTCGACTGCGCTCGGAATGACAGGAGTGGTGGCCGGATTGACAGGAGTGGGAGCCAAGACAGGGGCCGGAATGACAGGGGCTATTGCCGCACGCCCTTTGGCAGACGCGGATTTCGCCACCCGCCTGGAATCCCGCCGTCCCCTCTATGCAGAGGCCGCCCACGTTACCATCGACACATCCGGCCTCTCCCCGGAGGAAATCTCCGACGAAATCATCATCTCTTGCCTGTAATCCCCCGGCACACTCCGTCTCCCACCCCGTATCCTCCCGTCACTCCTTTCCCGGAGCACCTTCCCTTGCGCATACCGCCTCCCCACATCACTTTTTGGAGAAGTTGTGTTTTTAGGGGCGGGAACGTCTCCAAAAGTGAGTGCACAGAGGGGGTTGGGCAAGTTGGGGTGTGGCGCAGAGGGTGGGGCAGGAAGAGAAAGGGCGATAGGGATATCACAGTGGGCGAGCCGAGTATGGGCGGCGTGGGGCGTGCCGCAGATGGGCGGCGTGGGGCGTGCCGCAGATGGGCGGCGGTAGGACAAGGAAGGAAAGGCGCAGAGGAGTGGCGGCAAACAAAGGAAGGAAAGGCGCAGAGGAGTGGCGGCAAACAAAGGAGGAAAGGTGCAGAGATGTGGAGATGCGCCAGGGCTCCTAGATAAGGTCGTCCCTCTCGCGCATGTCTTTCAGGCGGAGCTGGACGGTGGAGGAGCCGCGGTAGAAGTTTTCCACGATGGAGTAGCAGATGTCGATGGGGTTGCCGGCCTTGATGTGGTCGTAGTATTCCGACATGTTGAAGCCGATGGCGGCAATCTGGCGGTATGGCTGCTGTTCCTGCATGAGGTCCAGCTTCAGATGCACCCCGCCTGCACCCACTTTGCGGCCGCCGCCCGCATCGTACACATCTTCAGTTAAAAATACAGGGTTGGAGTTGCCGGGGCCGAAGGGCTGGAACTGCTTGAGAATACGGGTGAACTTGGGGGTGATCTGCGAGAAATCCAGGCGGGCGTCTATCTCCACGACCGGAGTGAGTTCCTCGGTTGTTATGTTACCGGAGACGAAGCGGTTCATCCTGCGACAGAATTCCGGAAGGTTCTCCTCTTTCATTGTGAGGCCTGCCGCATACACGTGGCCGCCGAAGTTCTCCAGAATATCGGCACAGCTCTCGATGGAGGCATACAGGTCGAAGCCGGGAACGCTGCGCGCGCTGCCGGTTACGAAGCCGTTGGACTTGGTGAGAACCACGGTGGGCTTGTAATATGCTTCAACAAGGCGGGATGCCACAATACCCACGACACCCTTGTTCCACTTGGGATTGTAGACTATGGTAACGTTCTCCGTTTCGAGGGCATTGCCGCTTTCCACCATTTCCAGAGCCTCCTGGGTGATTTCCCGGTCGATGGATTTGCGCTCGTTATTGCGGTTGTTGATTTCCTCGCCGATGCGGAAGGCCGTGCGGTCGTCCGTTGCCGTGAGCAGTTCCACGGCCAGCCTGCCGCTTTCCATTCGCCCTGCGGCGTTGATGCGGGGGCCGATTTTGAATACTATATCGTCGATGACGATGTGTCCTTCTTCCAGCTTGGCCAGGTTGATCATGGCCAGCAGGCCCTTGCGGGGATTCTCGTTCAGGCGCTTGAGGCCGAAGTGGGCGAGAATGCGGTTTTCCCCCGTCATGGACACAAGGTCCGATGCGATTGAGACAACCTGAAGGTCCAGCAGGGGCTCCAGGATGGAGGCGTCCAGATTATAGCGCTGCACATAGCCCTGGACGAATTTGAAGCCGACTCCGCAGCCGCAAAGGTCGTCGAAGGGATAATGGCAGTCTTCCCGTTTGGGGTCCAGGACGGCAACCGCTGCGGGGAGGACATCCTCCGGGAGATGGTGGTCGCAAACGATGACGTCTATGCCAAGTTCCCGCGCATACTCCACTTTGTCGATGGCCTTGATGCCGCAGTCCAGGGTGATCACCAGGTTCACGCCGTTCTTCTGTGCCCAGTCCAAACCTTTGTACGACAGGCCATAACCTTCGTCGTAGCGGTCTGGAATATAAAATGCTACCTTGGGAGTGAAACGCTTGATGAAGGAGTACACCTGGGCAACGGCAGTTGTTCCGTCCACGTCATAATCCCCGTACACAAGGATCTTTTCCCCGCCGGTGATGGCCTTGTGAAGGCGCTCCACCGCGAGGTCCATGTCTTTCATGAGGAAGGGATCATGAAGGTCTTCCAACGAGGGGCGGAAGAAGCCGCGGGCCTGTTCGAAAGTTTCCACACCTCTTTGGACAAGGAGCTCTGCAAGAACTCTGTCTATACCCAGTTCCGCGGCAAGTGTACCGGCCTTTTCAGGGTCGGATACTTCTTTTACAAGCCATTTGCGTTCAGGGTTTTCCATAGTGTTAGCCTACAAATATAAGAAAAACCCTGTGAATTATCAATAGTATGCAAACGTTTTCAACCCTTTATTGGAATGCCGTTCTGCTCCCACCATGCGGAGTCCTCCTCGTTAAACGGCTGAAGGAAAGGATTGGAGGCCGATTCGCGGGCGATGGATGTCGGCTGCCCGTGCCCGGGAATCACATCCGTGTCGCCGGGGAGAACCATGACGCGCTCCAGAAGTGATTTCATAAGGACGTCGTAATCTCCGCCCATAAGATCAGACCTGCCGATGGAGCCTGCAAACAGCGTATCTCCGCTGAGAAGAAGCGAGTCGCTTTCACACCACCAGCACACCCCGCCGGGAGTGTGCCCCGGAGTGAGAATCGCCTTCCAGGAGGCTCCGCCGCTTTGGACCACCATGCCATCGGCAACATCCACAAAGGGGAAATCAGTGCGTGAGGAATTCACCCTTTCCCTTCCGGCCATTACCGCCGGGCCCGCTTCCAGAATCTCTTTGTCCAGCGCGCACATATACACGGGCACGCCGGGGAATTGCTCCAGCAGCATCTTCACTCCCATGGCGTGGTCGAAGTGTCCGTGGGTAAGGAGTATGGCGTCCGGGGCGAGGTTGTTATCGGCAAGAAAGTTCACCAGAGCGGCCTTGCTGTCCAGGGTGAACATCCCCGGATCGGCCACCATACAGGTTTTGCTGCCTTCCCTCCAGGCCACCGTGCAGTTGGTCTCAAGAGGGTTGAATGTAAAAATTCTGGTATGAAGCATATAAGCGGAGTAAATTTGATTGCAAAAATACGAAAGTTTTGGTAGATTTGTAGAATCAAGTACCACAAGCATCATGCATATAGGAATAGCAGGAAACATCGGCAGCGGGAAAACCACCCTCACAACCCTTCTCGCCCGCCATTACGGATGGACTCCCAAGTTCGAATCCGTAACCTACAACCCCTATCTGGAAGACTATTATGCGGATATCAAACGCTGGTCTTTCGCCCTGGAGATGTACTTCCTGCAGCAGCGCCTTCATGATGTTCTGGAAATTTCCAAATCGGAAGGAGTGATAATCCAGGACCGCACCCTCCTGGAGGGCGTCCATATTTTCGTAGCCAACAACTTCGCCCAGGGCAACCTCTCGGAAAGGGACTATAAGACCTATATGGACACCTACAACGTGATGATGAGCGTTGTGAAGGAGCCGGACCTGATGATCTATCTCCGCTCCAGCATCCAGCACCTCGTGTCCCAAATTCAGAAGCGCGGGCGGGACTATGAGCAAACCATTTCCATCGACTATCTGTCCGGCCTGAACGAGCGCTACGAAAACTGGATAGCCCAGTACAAGGGCCGGCTCATAATAATCGAGGCCGATGATCTGGACTTCCTCAACCGGCCTGAAGACTTCCAGAAAATCACAGACCGCATAGACGCGGAACTTTACGGATTATTCTAAATATATTTATATTATGCATATCGCAATCGCAGGTAATATCGGAAGCGGCAAAACCACGCTCACAAAGATGCTCGCCGCCCATTACGGCTGGACACCGAAATTCGAGTCGGTGGACTACAATCCCTATCTGGCGGATTTCTACGAGGATATGGAACGCTGGTCGTTCAACCTCCAGGTCTACTTCCTGAACAAGCGTTTCCAGGACGTGGTGGAGATTTCCAAGCACAAGGAAGTGATTATCCAAGACCGTACCATCTATGAGGATGCCCGCATCTTCGCCCCCAACCTCCACGCCATGGGCCTCATGTCCACACGTGACTTCGAGAACTACTCGGATCTGTTCGACCTGATGATGTCGCTGGTGAACCCGCCGGATCTTCTCATCTATCTCCGCTCCAGCATTCCCAACCTCATCGCCCAGATTCAGAAGAGGGGCCGCGAGTACGAGCGTTCCATCCGCATCGACTATATCACCGGCCTGAACCAGCGCTACGAGGACTGGATCCAGAACTACAAGAGCCGTCTGCTGATCATCGACGTAGACAATATCAAGTTCGAGAACCGTCCCGAAGATTTCCAGACAATAACCGATAAGATTGACGCCGAACTCTACGGCCTCTTCCCTTCAGAATAATACCATCATGGCAGAAAGACCTACAATCATCGATTTCATCGAAGAGCATTCCAGGAGGTTCCCGGACAACGTATATCTACGAGAAAAAGTAGACGGCACCTGGAAGGAAATTACCCAGAAACAAACCCGCGAAACCGCATACCGCATAGGCGCCGGCCTCATGGCCCTTGGGCTGGAGAAAGGCGATAAAATCGCCCTTCTGTCCGAAAGCCGCGCAATGTGGGTGCTCGCCGAAATGGGCGCCCTGTATGCAGGTGCAACTGATGTCCCCTTGAGCGTGAACCTTGGCGAAGGCAAAGACCTGGTGTTCCGCATCAACCACTCGGAGTCCAAGTGGATCATGGTGTCCGGCAACCACCTGCCCAAGATCAGGGCCATCATGCCGGAATGTCCCGAGGTCAAGAAGGTCATCGTTTTTGACGATACCGCCCTGGACGACTATGCCCAGGAGAAAAATGAAATCCGCATGTCGGAGATTATGGCAATGGGCGATGCCTTCCTGAAGGCCCACGAGGATGAATTCGTGGCCCGCTACAAATCCGTCGGCCCGGATGATTATGCAAATATCTCCTACACTTCCGGCACCACGGCGGATCCGAAGGGCATCCTGCTCACCCACCGCAACTACACGGCGAACGTGGCTCAGAGCCAGTCGGTCATCACAATCGCAGAGAACGATGTCATGCTCATCATCCTACCGCTGGACCACTGCTTCGCCCACGTGGCCGGTATCTACTGCATGATGCACTATGGCGGATCCATCGCTTTCGTTCCCATCGGCAAGAATGCACTTGCAACGCTTCGCAATGTCCCCGTGGCCATTTCGGAGACCAGGCCCAACGTTATGCTGTCGGTGCCCGCCCTGGCCCGTAACTTCAAGAAAAACATCGAGAGCGGTATCAAGAAGAAAGGAGGCTTCACGGAGAAGCTCTTCTACTTCGCACTCAACAACGCCATCAAATATAATAAGGAATACTACAACCGCGGAACCGGCGGAACGTTCTGGCGGAAACCGCTCGTGGCCCTATTCGACAAGATTCTCTTCTCCAAAGTGCGCGAAAGCTTCGGCGGAAGGATGAAGTTCTTCGTGGGAGGCGGCGCCCTGTTGGACATCGAACTCCAGAAGTTCTTCTGCGCCGTGGGTATGCCCATGTTCCAGGGTTACGGCCTCACGGAGGCAACTCCCATCATCTGCGCCAACTCCATGGGCCATGCCCGTTTCGGCTCATCCGGCCGTATCATCAAACCCATGGACTGCGTAATCCTGGACGATGAAGGCAAGCAGCTGCCCAACGGCACACGCGGAGAAATCGTCATCCGGGGAGAAAACGTTATGGCCGGCTACTGGAAGAATCCCAAGGCCACGGCCGATACCATTGTGGACGGATGGCTGCACACCGGTGACATGGGCTACATCTGCCCGGAAGATCCGGATTATCTGTATGTTGTGGGCCGGTTCAAGAGCCTCCTCATCTCCTCGGACGGCGAAAAGTACTCCCCGGAAGGCTTCGAAGACAATCTCACGGAAACCTCCAAGTGGGTGAACGCTTGCGTTCTGCACAATAACCAGAACCCGTACTGCGTAGCGCTCATCGTACCGGAAAAGAAAGCCCTCCAGGAAGCAGTGGAGAAGAAAGGCCTCAAGGCAGATTCTCCCGAAGGGAAAAAAGCCATGCTGGATCTCATCCAGGCCGATGTGAACTCCTACCGCAAGGGTGGCAAGAACGAAGGCATGTTCCCGGAGCGCTGGCTCCCTACCGCCATCGGCCTTTGCGATGAAGAATTCACCATCGCCAACAAGATGATGAACTCCACCATGAAGATAGTCCGCGGAAAGGTGGAAGAGCACTACGCCTCCCTGCTGGACTTCCTCTACACTCCGGAAGGCAAGAACCTCTACAGCGAGCCCAATCTTAAGGCGCTGTAGGAAGTGGTTTGACAAGTATTTGCCCGGACATGTCTCCATGCCCGGGCTTTTTACTCCCAATACCGTTTGAGTTTCCCGGGAATTATCCGTAAATTTGCATGATGCAAAGCAAGGAGTACATACTGGTGCGGGGGGCGAAGGCGAACAACCTGCAAAACCTCAACGTAGATATTCCCAGAGGGGAATTCGTGGTTGTCACCGGGCTTAGCGGCAGCGGTAAGAGTTCGCTTGCCTTCGACACCATTTATGCAGAGGGGCAAAGGCGGTACATGGATACACTTTCCACGTACGCCAAGCATTTCATGGGTATTCTGGAGAAGCCGGAGGTGGAAGAAATCACCGGCCTGAGCCCAATCATCGCCATAGAGCAGAAAACCACCGGTAATAATCCGCGCTCCACCGTGGGCACGATAACGGAGATTTACGATTTCCTGAGACTTCTGTATGCGAAGGGCTCAAGGGCCTATTCTCCACTGAGCGGCCAGGAAATGGTGCGCTACACCGACGAGCAGATCGTGGACCTTATCATGACCAGTTACAAGGGTCGCAAGTGCTACCTGCTGGCTCCCCTGGTGCGTGGCCGAAAGGGTCATTACAAGGAACTCTTCGAGCAGATGCGAAAACGCGGATACACCGAGATTCGCATAGATGAAGAGCTTCTTCCCCTGCAGGACGTGCAAGCCCTGGACCGCTACAAGCCACATTTCATAGAACTTGTAGTGGACCGCCTGAAGCCCGGCGATGGAGACGATAAACGTGTGCGGGACTCCGTTGCCCGTGCTCTCAATATTGGTAAGGGCTCAGTTGCTGTGCTGGACCAGGAGACCGGCGCTCTTTCGCACTACTCCAAGCATCTGGTGGATCCCCAGACCGGAGTCTCTCTCCAGGAGCCCCAGCCACACAGTTTCTCATTCAACTCGCCGCAGGGATATTGCCCTCATTGCAAGGGTCTTGGGACCATAGTCGATGTGAACCCGGAAACCATTATTCCAGACCGCAGCCGCAGCATTGCCGATGGCGGAATCGTCCCCCTTGGGAAAGTGCGAGAAAACCGCAAGTTCGACATAATCCGCGCAATAGCCCGTAAATACAATTTCAGCCTGTACGATCCCATCGAAGCCCTTCCGGACGAAGTGGTGAGCCTCCTTGTCTATGGCTCGGAAGACCTTTTCCGCGTAGGCGACGGCAACCTCACCGAAATGGAATCCTGGGGTGGCGTGCTGGAAAGCGTGGAAGACACGGTTACCTGCCCGGTATGCGGCGGAACCCGCCTGAACCGCGAGGCACTTTGCTTCAAGGTGGATGGGAAAACCATCAGCGAGGTATCGGCAATGGAGATGAGCGAACTGCGCGAGTGGCTGGATGCAATTCCCGCAGGGTTCAACGAAAGGGAGCAAGCCGTATCGCGCGATATATTAAAGGAACTGAGGGAAAGGGTGCAGTTCATGCTGGATGTCGGCCTGGATTATCTTTCACTGGACAGGCCCACCGCGTCGCTTTCCGGTGGAGAATCACAGCGAATCCGGCTGGCCACGCAAATCGGCTCAAAGCTGGTGAACGTGCTGTACATTCTGGATGAACCCTCCATCGGCCTGCATCAGAAAGACAATCATAAGCTGATAGAATCCCTGAAGGCACTTCGCGACGAGGGTAATTCCGTGATGGTGGTAGAGCATGACGCTGAAACCATGCTCAACTCGGACTGGCTGGTGGACGTTGGTCCCGGGGCCGGAGAACAGGGAGGCAAAATCTGCCTCAGCGCACCGCTGTCAACGCTTTTGAAGGGTGAAAAGATGGATGCCGATACCGCCTCACACGCCGTCACCGGCAATTCCGTAACGCTGGACTATCTGCGCGGGAAGGAAACTATCGACATACCTACTGAGCGCAGAAAGGGCAACGGACATCAGCTTGTGCTACGTGGCGCCCGCGGCAATAACCTCAAGAGCATAGACGCTTCGTTCCCGCTTGGCTGCCTGGTGGGCGTGGCCGGGCTCAGCGGTAGCGGCAAATCGAGCCTGGTGAACGAGACGCTCATGCCCATTCTCAAGCAGAAGTTCTACCGCAGCAAAGAGAAACCTCTGCCTTACGATACCCTGGAAGGCATTGAGTATCTGGATAAACTCATTGAAATAGACCAGTCGCCCATTGGCCGCACCCCGCGTTCCAACCCGGCAACGTTTACTGGTGTATTCAACGATATTCGCGCTCTCTTTGAACAGACACAGGATGCAAAGGTTCGCGGATACAGGGCCGGACAGTTCTCCTTCAACGTGCCCGGCGGCCGCTGCGAGGCATGCAAAGGCGCCGGCATTAAGGTAATTGAGATGAATTTCCTGCCGTCGGTAAACGTTCCCTGCGACGAATGCCGCGGCAAACGCTACAATGAGGATATCCTGGCCGTGCGTTACAAGGGAAAGAGCATTGCCGATGTACTGGACATGCCGGTGGACGAGGCCTACGAGTTCTTCAAACCCGTGCCCAAAATCGCTGCGAAATTGAAGGCGATGGTGGATGTGGGCCTTGGCTACGTGCACCTTGGCCAGAGCGCCGTCACCCTTTCCGGTGGCGAATCCCAGCGCATGAAACTGGCAGCTGAACTGTCGCGCCCCTCAACGGGCAGCACGCTGTACATCCTGGACGAGCCCACCACGGGCCTCCATTTCCAGGACATAAAAGTGCTCTTGAGCGTGCTTCAGAAACTGGTGGATGCGGGTAACACCGTAATCATCATCGAGCACAATCTGGATGTGCTCAAGAGCGTGGACTGGCTTCTGGACATGGGCCCGGAAGGCGGCCGCCGCGGCGGCCTCATCGTGGCAGAGGGCACTCCCGAACAGCTTGCCGCAAATCCCGCCTCCGTTACCGGTCCGTACCTACGCGGGGTTTTGGGGAAGATGTGACTTTATGCCCGGGACCTTCCCCAAATATTAAAGCCTGAAGCCATTTCTTGGGGAAGATCAAGCCTCCAAAGTCACATCTTCCCCAAAAGTGAGTGCACAGAGGAGGAGAGACAGTGCAAGCGGGGAATGTAGCAGATGGGTGCCAGGGCTCCTAGATGAGGTCGTCGCGCTCGCGCATGTCTTTCAGGCGGAGCTGGACGGTGGAGGAGCCGCGGTAGAAGTTTTCCACGATGGAGTAGCAGATGTCGATGGGGTTGCCGGCCTTGATGTGGTCGTAGTATTCCGACATGTTGAAG
>JAEEGJ010003903.1_pt1 | contig 53380 bp, 51 predicted proteins | sample 8958761 | NCBI WGS metagenome assembly JAEEGJ01 (sample SAMN16246546, study PRJNA631951) | gut metagenome | biome: gut microbiome; feature: rumen; material: RS-attached | host: Bos | place: Iran: Karaj | collected 2018-10
TCTTAATGCTTGAACTTTTAGCTTTTCGTAATTCAATAATCCTTTCACCAATGCTCCATTTATGCTTTCTTCACTTACTGCGAGAAAAGTACCATCATTAACATAGTCGTCAATTATATCTTCTTGTCCTTCAAGTAAAGAAGGTGAAACATAAAGAACATTTTTGTTTTTCTTTCCGATATTATTACCTGCTCTGAAATCGTCAAGAATACCTCTTATTGCATTTTTGCCGGTTGCTTTTTTTCCGGTAAGTTCTTCATATGTAATTATTTCCAAGTTACCGCTTGTTTTTGCAAGTTCTATTAGAACTTCTTTTTCTTCACCGTATACAACTTTTCCTGTTTCATCGGTAATAGATTCAGTTACGGAATTCAATAATATCATTTTTACTTTTATTCCGCTTTCCGCAAGAGCTCTAGCATCTTCTATTGCTTTTGCATCATTTGCATCAACTACCATTGTTGCATTAGGTTTTAATTTAAATATTTACAGTATTTTTACAGAAGTTAATTGCAACCATTCATTAGCTCTTTGTATCAATGTCGTTATTATCGGCTCAATGTTGGTTGTAGTTGTAGTTGTAGAAACTGTGCCTTCCGGTAATAAAGCAACGCCGTCTTTTTCTACTGAAATTCCGGTATCATCAATAACTATAGTTACATTTTCCAAAACCATGTTTCCATCTTCCATCGGGAATTTATATCCGTGCTCCGCTAAATATTCAGGTGATATTTCTACAAAATCACTTAATTTGTTTTTAAGTTGTACTTTTTCTCCTCTAAATGTAAGATGATTTGCTGCAATATTTCCTTCCGGAACAAATTCTTTAGCTTCATTTTTGTTGTATCCCCAATAATAATATGCTGCCCATAAATATTCCGCACTTAAACCGGTTACGCCCAACACATTTGTTTTTCCTTCAAGAATCAACTTGTTATTTTCAACATGTCCACTCAACAGATACTTTAAAATATCAAGTACAAATTTATATGGTGTAAAACCGGCTTCTTCTCTCTGTTTTGGGTTTGCCATTGCAATGGTTGCCATCTGTTTATTTTCGCCGCCCAATATAATATTCATAAAATTATTTAATTCGGGAGAAACCTTTCGTAACATTTCTATATTCATATTTCCCCACAAAAATATTTGACCTATGGCCCATTCGAATTTTTGATAGCTGCCCTTATCAGATGTTATTGTAGGAGAGGCAAATAATTGATAAACCTCTTCTTTCGTTAATCCTAAGATATCTTTTAAACCTATCAAAATTAATCCCATCAACACATTGTTAAATTGTATTCCGTTTGTATTAAAAGGCTGTAATCTAACCTCATCCGAGCCTTTTATATCATATTTATCCATAAGTTTTATTAAATTTTCAAATATATCAGCATCTTTTTGTTTTCCGTCTTCTTTAGCTTTTTCTGCAAGTTTTTTAAATTCTTCTTTAGATATTTTTTCTAATCCATACAATTCAAATAATTTTAAGAAGGAATTTTTATCCATCTCGTTTTTATCGGAAACATTTCCTCTTTCAAATAAATAAGCAAAATCATATACCATATCATCCGTGATATTTGCATCTGAAATCTTTGAATTTTTAAACAATTGATTGAACCAATTTATCCAAGATAAAAATTTAACAGATAAAGACATAAACTTTCCGCCTTTAGAATCAACATCGGTTGCAGTAACGGCTGTCATTGTTCCGGCTCCAACTCTTCCTGTAGGTGCTGAATTTAATCCGTCACCATTACCGAAAAATAATTCTCTGCCATATTTCTTTATCAAATATTCAACTTGTTCTCTTGTTATCTTCGAAATATCAATTTTTTCATTAGATAATATTTGCTCAATTTGAGGGACTACAGAATCAAAAAGTGTAAAGAATACCGTTCCGTGCCCCCCCGGATTTATATTATCAAAATCCAAACATAAACCGCCATTCGCTCCCTTTTTCCACGAATAGTATCTTTCTTGTAACAATAATCCACCGGCTTTATCAGCAGTCTCACCCGGTATAATTGCTACAGATCCTTCACTGAATGTTTCTGTTAATTCACTCTTTAAAGCGCTTTTTATTGAGGATAATGTTTTTATTGCATTTTCTTCACCACCGGGGCCTACTATTTGTAATGCTCCTACACCATCATGACTATTCATTTCTTGCATTTTAATATCCATGATAGTAGCAATAAAGTTTAAATCAACTTTTTTGCTTAATTTTTCTATTTCTTCTTTGGTCAAAGTCTCTCCATCCTCAAACAACTTATTTATAATGTTAATGATTTCATTATCGCCGGATTTTTTTGCTTCATTCATAGCTGCTACAAAACTATCTTTTATTCTTTCAAAACCCGTATCGGAAGCTTTACCTGTTAAATTTGAAACAGGCCTTGTTTCGGATGTTTCTTCCAATGTGGTTTCCCCGTTACTGTTTATAAATATTTCTCTTTTTAGTTTTCCGTCTTTATCGTAGAAATGCATTGGATTAATTTTAATAAATCCGTTTCTTTTCAATATTTCAAAGTCGTTTCCTTTTAAATAGTGACCAAAAATATCATTATTTCTTGCCATTTTTAACAACAGACTTATAGCTTCACCGTCTCCATTCGCTTTTGCATTTTCCAATGCCGTATTAAAATTGTTAAAAGCAAAGATAAAAGGTTCTCTGCCTTTCACACTTTCACCTAAACCACCATTTAAATACATATAAACAATTCTGCTTATATTTTTTGCTTCGTTGTATTGTTGTAAATAATCGTAACTTAGTAACGGAGAATCACCGTCTTTTACGGCATATGGTGTTATATTCCCGTTTTGAAAGGAAGGTTCTTTTTCCAAACCTAATAAACCAAAACCGGCCTTTGTTTGCAATTCAAATACTGTTAAATCTATCTCTCTATAGTTATAGTATGAACTATATACCTTTTCTTTGTTCTTATCAAAGGAGAAAACAAAGTAACCGTGTAAAGCAAATGCTTTCTTTAATTCCAATATTCTTGATATATTTAATTCATCACTATCACTTTCCAATATTTCCATTGCATCCATAGCTTGTTCCAACTTTTTCATTTCCGGAAGGTTTGCTAATTCAGTTGTTAATTTTGCCAATAGTAAACTATCATTATTCTTTTTTGCAGTTTCTATATCAGCTTTTAAAGTTTTAACTTTTTCCGAATTACTAAAGGCATTCATGGCTTCTCTTAAATTGTCAAAATCTTTTCCAAGAGAAGTTTCGGTTTTCGCCTCTTTTATGTTCTCCTTTCCTGTTACCTGCTTTGTCCCGGATGCTTTAGGTGTTACTGCAGGTTTTAATGAAAGAAATTGATTCTTAAAATAAAAATTTCTATCGACTTCTTTCAATAACGAATTTAACTTCTCTTTTTGCTCATCAGAAAGAATATCGTAGGAAAATGCAGTTTCTATTAAATTCTTTAAAACTTTAATTCTTTCATTGTCATAATGTTTTGCCAAATTACTTGAAAAATAGTAGCTGGTATCCAATCTGGCAAGAAATTCTGCGGTACTTATTAAGTTTGCATCGGTTACAAAATCATTTTCCATTACCACTTTTAATTGGTGGCCATCCTTTTTATCGACATAAATATCTTTAATAGAAGCTTGACCATTTTGTAATAAATATATTCTGTTTTCAATAACTTTAGCACCTAAAGATTTTGCAACTTCACCTTCAGGATTATCAAATATTTCATCAAAAATAGGAGATAAAATACTTATAATTTCCGCATCTTCAACTTCAAGTAGAGGCTTTTTCTTTATATCATATCTATCGGGATCCAAACTTTCATCGAAATTTCTTTGAAGTTCGAGCTTTTTAGTGTAATCTTTCGAAAATTCAGTTGCTTTGCCTAAATTACCTTTAAACAACTTGAAAAAGTCTTCACTTCTCCATACGGCAACTGCAGTTGTATCAAACCCTTCTCCAATGGTATAAATAGGATAAGAATCTGTAGCATCATCAAATTCACTGTTATATACTCTAAAAATATAATACTCAATTCCTGTATCATAAACACGAACATAATTGCTGCTATACGCGTCTCCTGTTATTCCTATTTGTATATAATTGTCATGAACACTTATATCACCTAAATTATGTTGTTCTTTAAGTTTTTCTATCTCTTGTAAAACGTAATCTCTTTCACCTGATTTAAGTCTTTTTGCCAAATTAGTTAAATACAAAGCAAAATTTTCTCTGCTCATCGTAGCAGTATCGATATCTGTTGTCTTTTCTTTTTCCCCGATTTGCAGCCAAGACCATCCGAAATAATTTGCAACAAGATTGTGAATTGTATGTACTGCCCAATCTGTAATGAGAGTACAAACAACAGCAATTGCAACAGGTTGCAAAATAAGAGATATTCCAAAAGCAGCAACATCAATAGCAAATATTATCCTTGCATGTCTTACACCCATTTTCTGTTGGTCTTGGGTTGTCCACTCTATTGTATGAAATTCTATAAGTTTTTTAGGAGCAAACACACCAAGAACAGGTACCCACACCAGTTCAAATAGTGCAGCTATTGCTATACCCACCGGTGTTCTAGCAAAAGCCCCTAATCTTCTTTTAACAAAATCTGCTTGAAGGCGTGTTCCACCATCTCCGTCATCGACTCCGAGTTTTCTTGAAAAGGATTCTTGTAAATTTTTATCTTCAATATATTTAATTTCATCTTTTATTTTATCTCTTAATGATTTTATATCATTATTAGCACCTCTTCCATTTGCTCTGAGCTTTTGAAAATATTCCTGTATATCTAAAAAAGTTTGTGCTGCAATTTTTGCCTGGCTTAAATCTATTCCTTTTTCTTTTACTTCAGCTTCCATTTCAGCAGCATTACCAATTTGTATAGTACCTTCATTGGAAAGAATTTCCAATATTCCGGCATCATTTACTCTTATTTCCGTGATGCTGTCAATTCCTTCTATGGCTTTGCCGATAGCATTTTTTATCACTTCACTCGTAGGCATTAAAGCAAACTTTTCTTTAGTTATTTTATATTCTTCTCTATACATGTTTTCATACATTTTTTCGCTTGTCATAGTCTCTTCGGTTATGTTCGGCGTTATTACCACATAGTTTATTTTTTCTTCTTCCATCAATCTGCTTAAACCTTGTGTATGAAACCCTCCGGTTATTATTACATCTATACCGTCTTGCATTTTTAGTTGTTCGGAAACTTTTTCTTTATGATCTATAGCGGATTTTATCACTATAGCATTCTTTTCTTTTCCGAAATCTTTTCCGGTTATATTTTTCAAGAAAACTCTGTTTCTTTCTACATTGTCTTTATAAAAATCATCGAACACATCAAAATATTTGTTTATTTCAACTATGCCGTCGATATCTACATATTTAGCCCACAATTTTTTAAATCTTTCTCTGTTGTTTTCAAAATATTTGTATTCGTTTGCCGTTATCTTATTGTTTAAATAGCTTTCTATTAATCTGAAATATTTTTCCAAGAAAATCACATCTTTTTCATAACCGGTTTTCGCAAATCTCTGTTCGGTTTCTTCTATCAGTTCTTCTTCTTCTTGTGCCAATTCTATGGGATTTAAACTTTCGGTAATACTTATATAATCGAAAAATTTTTCAGCTTCTTTGTATTTACCGCTCAAACCTTTTTCCTGAACATATTTTTTTATATCTTGATAGAATTCAGTTTCTGTTTCTTTGTTATTTACTTTTCCTACAAGTTCTTTATACTGCTTATAATTCAAACTATCTTTTAGTTCTTTTATAATATTACTTATTTGCTTGTTTACTTTTTCGAAATTCAAATTTTTTTGATATTCAAGCAAATACAAATATTTAACTATCTGTTTATAGTTTTGTAAATTTACATCTGCTTTCATGCTTGCTCTTACAACTCTTAAAAAGTATTTGTCGGCTTTTATTTCTCCGTTTCTGTTCTTTTTTCTCAAGTTATGTATTTTACTGTTTTCCAAAGAATAATATTGTTGAATTTTTGCTTCAAGTATGGCTCTTATGTTAGGTAAATATTCGGCAATTTCTTCTTTCTTATTATATATTTCGTTTAATCTTTCAAAGTTTTTCATGTAAACATCTTTGTTTTCTATACCTTTTAAAATTTTCGTTTTACCGGTTTGAATGGAATAAAGTTCTCCTCCGGTTAATCTTCCGTTATTTAACAAAGCGGTCATTACTTTTTCTTTTAAATTCTCGTCTTTTATGTTAGCAAGCCAACTTGTATCAAGATCTCCGCTGGCACCTTCGAGCCAAATATTTCTTATGCCATATTTATTATCCAATATTTTTAATATACTGTTTATGTTTTCCTGTGTTTGTTTGTGTGAATGAAGATCTTGTATTGTTACTAATACTTTACCTTCACCGTTATAATCCGCATCAGTTACTCTGCCCACATTAAAAGGAATAATATTTGCACTTATATCCTGTGAGGATATCATTCCCATATTAGGCAAAATATTCCCCGATACCATAGGCATCGCAAACGCCAATTCGCTTATACTTGTCAATACCAAACTTACTGTTATTAACACACTTAGCAATTTTGTAAACAAAATTTCTTTCTTTTTTCCCTTTAATATCATTTTTTTCTCCTCCGAAAATAAAACCCGCCTTGTATGTTTTTTATACAAGACGGGCATTATTTTCCATATTTATTTTTTTAATAATATTATCTTCCGTATCCCCTCTGGCCAATATCATACTGCCTTTAAATGATACTATAAATATTAACATAAAACTCACAATAAAACTTAAGACCGATAAAATGGGTATGTAAGAAATGTCTTGATTTATACCAACACTTGCCGTTAAACTGTTAGAAAATTGTATTTTGGAAAAATCTTTTTCAAAAACCGCAAAATGAAAAAAACTTTTACCTTCATTTTTTTTATTTGAGCTTTTAGTTTCCCTGTTATTACGATTTTTCGTATACCCGAAATTAGCATCCGTGTTTAATTTATCTTTAAAGAAATTGCCCACTATATTTACAGGTAAAGAAACTGCTATATTACAATAGTGCGCTAATGTATCTGTAGCACAATTGTTTGAAATAGTTATATTGTTTATATTCTTTATTAGGGCAAAACTAAAAACATTGAATAATATCATTAACGATATTACCAAAGAAAAGACTTTTTTTATTGATATTGTAAAAAATTGACTATTCATCTTTACAATTATAATCCATTTTAGATAAAAAAACAACTGGAAAATTATAAAAAAATATGAAAATTTTTAGCGAATTTATTAATTAAATTTAACTTTTCTAAATTTAAAATTATAATAATAAAAACTTATTGCAAATTAAGTTTTTTTCTCAAATTTGTTCTAATCTCTTCGGCAACAAAAGTCAAATTCTCTTCCGTAGAGCACTTAATTATAATAGCAATTTTCGGATAAGTGCTTGTAGAAACGGTTGTGTCCGCAAAGCGTCGTCCGTAATAATTGGTATATATACTTGTTTCCGTTTTTGAATTATCGTTTAAATTTACAATATCAAATGTTTTGTAACCGTTTTCAATACAAACTTCCGCAGCTCTTAATAAAGTATAATCTTGTGCGGTTGTGGTTGATGTATCTGCATTTCCGTTAAAAGTTATTTCATACATACCTTGTTGTAAAAGAGTATCGTAATATCCTGTACTTGTAGGAGATTTTGCTTGTTTATATGCTGTAGCACAAGATGTAATTAATGTAGTGCATAAAAACATAACAATTAATTTAAATATATTCATTATCCCTCCCGCATTACTTTATCTTAACAAATATTTTACCAAATTACGTTGATATTTACTAACACTTTAATCGTTCACGATTAATAAAAGAGTTTTGTCGTTTTTAGTTAATACCCTTCAAATTTGACAAAAACTGTTGTTTGTTTTTGCTTAACATCATACTTTCACCTATTAATGCACCTTTAAATCCTGACTGTTTTAAAATTTTTATATCTTCGGCGGTTTTAATTCCGCTTTCCGAAATTATTATTTTGTCTTTTGGAATATATTTCTTTAATTTTAAAGATGTGTTAATATCTACTTTAAAATTTTTTAAATCTCTGTTATTTATTCCGATAATTTTTGCACCGGAATTTAATGCTTTTTTTATTTCATCTTCATTATGAGTTTCTACAAGACAACTTAATTTAAGTTTTGTTGCTGTATTAAAAAATTTTTTTAATGTTTTTTCATCAAGAATTGCACAAATCAACAAAATCGCATCAGCGCCTATATTTTTTGCCTGATATATTTGATATTCATCTATAATAAAATCTTTCCTTAAAACGGGAATATTTACGATTTCCGCAACATCATTTAAGAATTTATCGTTTCCTTTAAAAAAGTGCGGTTCGGTAAGAACGGAAATTGCGGCTGCTCCGGCTTTTTCATATTCTTGTGCAATATCTGTATAAGGGAAATCGTCAACTATTATTCCTTTTGATGGTGATGCTTTTTTAATTTCACAAATAAAAGCAAAATCTTTACTCTTCAAAGATTCTTCAAAAAAGAAATTTTTTGATATAGGAAGATTCTCTGCTTCTTGTTTTAAAACATCAAAACTTTTTATATCTTTTTCTTTTTTTATTCTTTCTTTTTGTTTTGCAATTATATCGTCAAGTATCATTTTAACTCCTTAAAAATCACTTCTGTCCGTCTTGTAATTATTCTTCATTTGATAATTTAATATAACTTTCCAATTGGTTAAGAGCTTTCTTACTTTCAATAATATCTTTAGCAATATCAATTGCCTGTTTTATTGAAATTTCCGGCTTGGCGATATGTATTGCAGCTGCTGAATTTAAAATTACGGCATCCGTTTTTGCACCTTGCGCACCGGAAAGAATATCTCTTGTTATTTGTGCATTTTCTTTAGGAGTTCCGCCCAACAAATCTTCTTTTTTACATTTCTTCATACCGAAAAGTTCCGGCTCGATTTCATAAGTTTTATAATTTCCGTTTATAACTTCACAAACTTTTGTCAGTGAACTTGCCGAAATTTCATCAAGTCCGTCCGTTCCGTAAACTACCATAGCACTTTTAACACCTAAATTAGATAACACTTTTGCCATAGGTTCTATTAAATCTTCGTCGTATACTCCCAACAACTGCATGCTTGCACCGGCAGGATTTACCAAAGGTCCCAATATATTAAATATTGTTCTTATACCGAGCTCTTTTCTAACGGGAGCAACATATTTCATTGCTATATGATAATTTTGTGCAAACAAAAAACAAAAATTTATTTTATCTAAAATTTCCTTGCTTTTTTCCGGTGATATAGTTATTTTTGCTCCTAATGCTTCCAATACATCTGCAGCACCGCATTTGCTTGATGCGGCTCTGTTACCGTGTTTTGCTACCGGAATTCCTGCGGCGGATACTACAAATGCGGATGTTGTTGAAATGTTAAAAGAATTTGATTTGTCCCCTCCCGTTCCGACAATTTCCAAAATGTCCATATCGTTAAGAAGTTTTACACAATGCTTTCTCATACCTGCTGCAGCACCCGTAATTTCTTCAATAGTTTCTTTTTTTACGGACATTGCCGTTAGAAATGCAGACATTTGTATTTGGCTTGCTTGTCCGCTCATTATTTCATCTATTACCGTCTGGGATTCTTCAAAAGTTAAATTTTGTTTTGCTACTGCTTTTACTATTGCTTCTTTAATCATCTTTTTTCTCCTAAATTTTGCTAAGCAAAAAATTTTTTATTATTTGGTATCCGTTAGGAGTAAGTACAGATTCCGGATGAAATTGAACACCAAAAACATTTTTTTCTTTATTGTAAACAGCCATAATTTCTTTATCATTATCGATGGTTTGAGCAACAATATCCAATTCCTTCGGTAATGTTTCTTCTAAAACCGCAAGAGAATGATATCTTCCTACGACAATTGTTTTGTCAAGTCCGTAAAAAATCGGACAATTCGTAGCTACTTTTATTTCCGATTGTTTACCGTGCATTAAAGTTTTGGCATAAGATACAGTTGCACCAAAAGCTTCACATATTGCCTGATGACCTAAACAAACACCGAGAATAGGAATCTTTCCCGCAAAAAATTTAATTAAATCTATACAAATTCCCGCGTCGGAAGGTTTCCCCGGTCCGGGTGATAAAATTATTCTTTCCGGATTTAACTTTTCTATTTCCGAAAGAGAAATTTCATCGTTCCTTTTAACCGATATATCGGATTTTATTGAACCGATATATTGATAAAGATTATAAACAAAACTATCGTAATTATCTATTAATAAAATCAACTTTGCCTCCTGAAAAGTTCTTCTCTGCGGAAAGTTTAAGAGCATTCACAACCGCTTGTGCTTTATTTACGCATTCCTGGTATTCTTTCTCGGGAACACTGTCTGCAACAATTCCCGCACCGGAACGGATAAACACTTTGTTGTTTTTCTTAAAAGCTATTCTTATAGAGATACAAGTATCCATGTTTCCTGAAAAATCTATATATCCTATTGCTCCGCCGTAAATACCTCTTTTATTTTGTTCCAATTCATTTATGATTTGGCAAGCTCTTATTTTTGGTGCACCTGAAAGTGTTCCCGCCGGAAGAACGGTATCTATACCGTCAATAGCGGATTTTTCATCTTTTATTTCGCCCCTTACCGTTGAACCTATATGCATAACATGAGAAAATCTTTCTATGCTCATATATTTTTCTACGGTTACCGAACCGAATTTGCTTATTTTGCCCAAATCGTTTCTTCCCAAATCTACAAGCATATTATGTTCTGCAAGCTCTTTTTTGTCCGAAAGAAGATCTTTTTCAAGTTGTAAATCTTCTTCTTGAGTTTTTCCTCTCGGTCTTGTTCCCGCTAAAGGGAAAGTATGTAAAATCCCGTTGTCAAGTTTTACCAATGTTTCAGGAGAAGAACCGGCAATTTCTATATCTTTACTGCAAAAATAAAACATATAGGGAGAAGGATTAGTCGTTCTTAATATTCTGTATGTATCAAGTAAACTGCCTTCAACATCAACGTCAATTCTGTTCGATAAAACAGCCTGAAAGATATCACCGTTTTTAATGTAAGTTTTCGTTTTGTTTACCATATCACAATATTGTTGTTTAGTGAACAAATATCTGAATTCGGATTTTATTTTTAACGGTTCTTGTTTTGCCAAAACTCCGTTTTGTATAATGTCTGCCATTTTTTTAAGTTCCGAAACGGCAGTATCATAATTTTGCTTTAAATTATCGGTCTTAATATTTATTATTAAGAATATTTTTTGTTTTAAATTATCAAAAGCTATAACTTTATCAAAAAGCATTAAATCTACATCGTTGAAATTTTCGTCGTCATTTGCAACTAATTTTAAAGACGGTTCGTTATATTTTATGTAATCGTAAGAAAAATAGCCTACCAGTCCGCCGGTAAAAGTAGGGAGATAATCAAGTTTCGGACTTTTGTTTTCTTCAATAATGTTTTTTATATACTTTTTCGGATTATCGTTTTTTGCGATGGTTTCTCCGTTTATTTTTATTACACCGTTTAAGCATGTAAATTCAAGTTTAGGATCATAACCTAAAAAAGTGTATCTTCCCCACTTTGAAGAATCTTCCAAACTTTCAAGCATATAACAATGACTGCTTATAGCCTTTAAACTTCTTAAAACTTGTATCGGAGTTTTTATATCACTCAAAATTTGGCAACTTACGGGAATTGTCTTATATCCTTTTGCCAAACTTAATATTTCTTCATAAGTTGAAATATTCATTTTATACCTCTTAAATCTCTCTGTTCAATGCTTTTGCCAAAACTTTAAGTTCAGACACAAGCTTTTTGTATTGATCGGTTAACAAACTTTGTGCACCGTCCGATAATGCTTCTTCCGGTCTCGGATGTATTTCCAATGCTATTGCATCTGCTCCTACCGCCAAACAACCTTTTGCCATTGTAGGAACATGTTCTCTTATTCCTATTCCGTGCGAAGGATCCAATACCACCGGCAAATGTGTAAGTTTTTTTACCACCGGTATTGCATTTAAATCCAATGTAAATCTTGTTGCCGTTTCAAATGTTCTTATTCCTCTTTCGCACAACATTACATTGCTGTTTCCTTCAGACAAAATATATTCCGCTGAAAGCAACCACTCTTTTATTGTTGTTGCCATACCTCTTTTCAATAAAACAGGTTTCTTTTGTTTTCCGCATGCTTTTAACAAATCGTAGTTTTGAACATTTCTTGCTCCGACCTGAATTATGTCACAGTATTTACTTACCAATTTTACCTGTTCAACAGACATTGCTTCACTTATTGTAGGAAGTTTGTATTTTACTCCAACATCATGCAAATACTTTAAACCTTTTTCTCCTAATCCCTGGAAAGTGTATGGCGAAGATCTCGGTTTATATGCTCCGCCTCTGAGTATTGTTCCGCCTCCGTCTTTAACGATTTTGGCTATTTCGTCCAAAACAGATTTGCTTTCTATTGCACAAGGCCCTGCAATAATGGGAACTTTGTTTCCTCCTATTTCTACACCGTAAGGAAGTTTTATTATTGTATTTTCATGCTTAAAATCTCGTGATGCTAATTTGTAAGGTTTTTCTATCTCACTTATATGGTCAACTTCGTCCATAGATTCGAAAAGTTCACTGTACTTTTCCGCAAGTTCACCAACCATACCTATAATGGTAACATCTTTACCTTTAGATATGTGAGGTATGTAACCCAACTTCTTTACTTTGTCTACTACTTTTTTTTCTTCCTGCTTTGTTGCCCTTCTTTTTAACGTTATAATCATCTTTTTCTCCCTTACTACACCACTAACTTAATCTCACATTATATAAAAATAAAAGATTAATGTATATAAATAAATTTCATAAATTCAAATTATATACATATTATATTACAAAAGTTCTATGGCTTTATTTGCTAAAAGGATACCGAAAATTCCGGTAATAACAGGGGATGAACCTAAAATTTTAGGGCCTCCGTTTTTACCGTATTTTTTGCCGTCTTGTTCCGGTAACGGTATAGGTTTTACCTGCGGAGATTGTTCGGAAAAAACACACGGTATTCCTTTTGAAATACCTAAAGATCTTAAATCTCCTCTTAATCGTTCGGCAAGTTTACAATGATGTGTTTCAAATAAATCCGCATATTTTACGGAAAAAGGGTCGGTTTTCAATGCGGCACCCATTGAAGATATTATTTTTATATTATTTTTGTAACAATATTCCAAAAGTCTGAGTTTAGGATTGTATGAATCTATAGCATCAATAACAATATCGGGAACATCGGAAAAAATTTGTTCAAATGTGTCTGTGTTAACAAAAACATTTAAAGTATTAACTTTGCAATCCGGATTTATATCCAAAACTCTTTTTTTTGCAAGTTCCGTTTTCTTTAAATTTATCGTTGAATGTAAAGCATATAATTGTCTGTTAATATTAGATTCCTGCACAACATCAAAATCAACGAGTGTTAATGTTCCGACTCCCATTCTTGCAAGTATTTCAACGGCAAAACTTCCAACCGCACCAAGGCCTATAACGGTAACCTTCGAGTTGAATATTTTTTCCGTTTTTGTTGTACCCAAAAGAAGTTTTGTTCTTACAAATTGTTCTTTGTTATTTGTTTGTGTCATGTAATTAAAATACAAATTTTACATTTTTTATTCAATACAAACATTGAAAAAATTTTCAAATTTTATTATATAATTATTAAAACCCTTTTATAACAAGTTTGTAAACATGGATACAGAAAAAAGAAAATTTCCCAGACAAAGAGTGTCGTTATCCACAAACATTTTGGAAACTAAAACAGGAAATGTTTTGGGAGAGTGTATTTTGACCGACATTTCAAAAAACGGGTTTGCTTTTGAAAGCGAGACAACTTTTTCGGTTGGTCAAAAATTTAATTTGGAACTTATAATATTAAACAGAACTATCCATTTAAGCGGAAAAGTTGTAAGAATTTGCGACGGTATATTTTATCCCATGTACGGGGTGGAAATTATAGACAGTGAAAGTAAAAATTTGGATTTTTTCAGAAAATATATAGATTATTCATTGAATTAAGGAAGAAACATGAAAATAATAAACGGAAAAGAAATATCTCAATCCATAAGACAGGAACTAAAAAATAAAATTGAACAATTAAAAAGTAAAACTTCAAAAGTTCCCGGTCTTGCAACAATACTCGTGGGAGAAGATCCTGCAAGTAAAGTATATGTCGGTTCGAAGATAAAAGCTTGTGAACAGGTAGGAATAAAATCATTTCATAATCCGTTACCGGCAAACGCAACACAGGAAGAAATAATAGAATTGATAAACAAATTAAATGCAAATAAAGATGTTGACGGAATATTATTGCAACTGCCTTTGCCGAACGGGCAATTACCGGATAAATGTATAAATTCAATTTCTCCGGATAAAGATGTTGACGGATTGCACCCTTTTAATGCAGGTATGCTTACATTGGTAAAAAATTGGAAAGAAATCGTAGATCAAAAATTGTTGGTTTCCTGTACTCCTATGGGAGTGGTTTATTTATTAAAGTATTCCGATATAGATATTCAAGGGAAAAATGTTGTTGTTTTGGGAAGATCCAACTTGGTGGGTAAGCCCGTATCCATGCTTATGCTTGCCAATAATGCAACCGTAACAATGGCACATTCAAAAACACAAAATTTAAAACAAATAACAAAACAGGCGGATATTTTAATTGCCGCCATAGGTAAAGCAAAATTTGTTACCAAAGATTTTGTTAAAGACGGTGCAACAATAATAGATGTCGGCATTAACAGATGTGAAGATAAAAAACTTTACGGAGATGTTGATTTTGAATCCGTAAAAGATATGAATATAAACATAACTCCGGTTCCCGGCGGCGTAGGACCAATGACAATAACGATGTTGTTGCACAACACAATATTGGCATTTGAAAGACACAATAATCTGTAAATTTTAATAAAAATTTGATATATTACTTTTTTTAAAGTATAATTATTGAATTATTCTGTAAATATTAAAGAGGTTTAAAATGACAAAGAGAACTTTTCAACCAAACAAAGAAAGAAGAAAAAAGAAAATTGGCTTTAGAGCAAGAATGGCTACAGCAGGCGGAAGAAAGGTATTAAGTGCAAGAAGAAAAAAAGGCAGAGCAACACTTTCGGCATAAAATGCTTAGCAGCAGCAAAGGTTTTTCTTTTTGTTATCTTGAAAGATTACATACTTCTGCAGATTTTAATAAAGTCTTCAAATATGGCAAAAAACTTAAAACTGTTTTTGTTGATATTTGCGTATTAAAAAGAAAAGATAATAATGAAATTAGAAGATTAGGTCTGGTAACATCAAGAAAAGTAGGAAAAGCCGTAAAAAGAAATACGGCCAAAAGAAGATTAAGAGAAATCTTTAGAACAAATAAACATAAGCTGACACCAGGTTTGGATATAATATTTATATTAAAACCTCAAATTACTTCGACAGGGTACGGCAAACTAAAGACTACAATTTTAGATTGTTTAGAAAGTGCAAAATTTTATAACAATATATAGTTTAGTATGAAGCATATTTTGCTTTTTATTATTAAAATATACAGAAAATTTTCATCACTTACCCCGCCAAGATGCAGGTTCTATCCAACTTGTTCGGCTTATGCTTATGAAGCAATCGAAAGATTCGGAGTTATTAAAGGTGTATACCTATCCGTAAAAAGATTGCTTAAATGCCATCCTTTTAATGACGGTGGCTATGATCCTGTTCCAAAGGAATAAATTATAAGCACAGGCAGGTATAAAATGCAAAAAAATATGATAAAGTTCATATTATGGACAACGATTTGTTTGTTGGCTTGGTATTTATTTTTCCAACCGAAACAAAACGAGCAACAACTTTTATTACAGCAACAGGAAACTGTAACACAGGAACAATCCGATAATAACACTGCAATAACGGATGAAAAAACATTCGCTAAACAAGAAGCTGCCGTTCAACCGGTAAAAAACATTAAAGAAGAAGAAATTGAAATAGAAACAGAAAAATATAAAGCTGTATTTTCAAACAAAGGTGCAGCAATAAAACATTGGTATATAAAAGAACAAAACGATGCTTTAGTTGATTTGGTTTTACCGGAATCTTCACCCGTTCTTGCAAATTTTCCCGGTTCGGTATATGAAATAATAGAAAAAACAGATACAAAATTGGTTTTGTCTTATACTTCAACACAAAACTGGAAAATAACAAAAACATTTGATTTATCAAAAGATTATTTGCATGCTATGGATATAAAGCTTGAAAAACTTACCGAAGATGCAAAACTTCCAAGTATAGAATTTAATTGGGGCCCAGGACTTGGTACGGATGCAAAAGAATTAAAAGAAAATGTATCCGTTACAAGAGTTATAGGTTATACATCAACAAAACCGGCAAAATTGGAAAAGATAAAAACAGAATCCAATCCGGCACAACTTTATAAATGGGTGGCAATAGACAACAGATATTTCCTTGCAGCGCTCATTCCCGACAATTCATTAAATTTTTCCAATGTGGGAATGGTAAAACAGAACAAAAGAATGCCTCCTGTTTTAATATTTGATGCAAAAGTAAAACCGGAAGAAGCCGTTCAGAATTTTTCATTGAAATTTTATGTCGGACCGAAATCTTATTCATATTTAAAAACTCTTGATATGGGTTTTGAAAAAGCCGTTGATTTCGGATTTTTCGGAATTTTAGGGAAAATAGCAACAGCTGTTTTGTTTTCTTTATATAAACTGACAAACAACTACGGTTGGGCAATTATAATACTTACAATAATAATACAAATTTTGGTGTTGCCTTTAACATTAAAAAGTTTTAAAGCTATGGCAGGCATGAAAAAAATTCAGCCTTTGATGAAAGATCTTCAAACAAAATATAAAAATGATCCGAAAAGATTACAAGTGGAAATGATGAATTTATATAAAACTCATAAAGTTAATCCTTTCGGAGGATGTTTGCCGATGTTTTTACAGTTGCCTATATTTTGGGCATTGTTTCAAACATTAAGAAATGCTTATGAATTGAGATATTCTCCATGGATTTTGTGGGTAAAAGATTTGTCCGCAAGCGATTCATTGTTTTATATGGGTTCAATATCATTCAATTTGTTACCTTTGATTATGGGTCTTATAATGTTTTTCCAACAAAAACTTACAACAGCAACATCGGATCCTACTCAAAGAAGAATGATGTATATAATGCCGATAATATTTACATTAATGTTCTGGGGCTTTCCTTCGGGACTTGTATTGTATTGGCTTACAAACAGTGTAGTATCAATAATAGTTCAAATTTTTGTTTTGAGAAAAATTGAAAAAAATTCCTCGGGGGTAAAAAATGTTAAAAGAGCTTGAAACATCAGGTAAAAATATAGAAGATGCAATACAAACAGGATTAAAAGAATTAAATTGTTCCAGAGAAGATGTTGAAGTAAAAATCTTGGATGAAGGAACAAAAGGGTTGTTCGGTCTTATGGGTGCAAAACCCGCAAGAGTTATATTAACGGTAAAAGATAAAAATAATCAAACAAAAGAAAATATTAAAGAAAAAAGAGAAGCCGTTAAAAGAGAAATAGATTTTGATTTGGCATGCAAAAATGCACAGGAGTATGTATCAAAAATAGTTTCAATGATGAACATAAAAGTTAACAATATAGTTGTAAGTCACGATGAAGATACCGTAAATATAGATATTTCTACCGACAGCGGAAGTTTGTTGATAGGAAGAAGCGGTCAATCTTTAAATGCTTTGGAATATGTTGTTCAACTTATGTTAAACACTAATCCTTCAACAAGAGCGAAAGTTAACATTGATACGGAAAAATACAGACAAAAACAACAGGACAGATTAAAAGCTATTGCAAACAAAGCAATAGAATATGTTAAAAGAACAAAAAAAATATACAGGTTTGATCCGATGTCCGCAAAAGACAGAAAATTTATACACACATACTTAAAAAGTATCGGCGGATTTGACACTTTTTCCGAAGGAGAAGGTGCATTAAGAAAAGTCGGAGTAAAACTTTCGGTAGATAAATATTAATGAACTTATTTAAACAGGAAGATACTATTGTAGCTCTTGCTACAGGCAATATAAAATCCGCTTTGGCAACAATAAGAATAAGCGGCAGTATTGCAAAACAAGCAGTATCTTCCGTTTTTTTTACAAAAAAGCACAATAAGATAGAACTTGAAGACAAAAAAGTTTGTCACGGATATATTTTTGACGATAATAAAAAAATCGATGAAGTGATTTTATATTATTTAAAAGCTCCGCACACATATACCGGTGAAGATACGGTTGAAATTTCCACACACGGGAACCCGTTAATAATTCAACAAATAATAAATTTATTATTATCTAAAAATATACGACTTGCGGACAGAGGCGAATTCACATACAGAGCATTTATAAACAATAAAATGGACTTATCCGAAGCCGAAGCCGTAAACGAACTTATAAACAGTTCAAGTTCAAAATCAGCCGAACTTGCATTGAATTCTTTGCAAGGTTCATTATCCGACAAAATAAAAGATATTAAACAAGATTTAACCGCATTATTTGCATATCTTGAAGTATCGCTTGATTATCCGCAGGAAGATATAGATTTTTTAACAAGACAACAGAAAAAAGAAAACATGCAAAAAATAATTTCCAAATTAAACGATTTAATTTCTTCTTATTCGTTAAGCAAACTTATAACCAACGGAATAAAAATTGCAATAGCAGGAAAACCCAATGCGGGAAAATCTTCAATACTGAATTCGATTTTAGGTTATCAAAGAGCAATCGTAACCGATATTGCCGGTACTACAACCGACACAATAGAAGAAACCGTTGAATACAACGGAATATCTCTTACTATTATAGATACCGCAGGTATAAGGCAACACACATCAAACTCAATAGAAAAAATAGGTCAGGAAAGATCCAAATCTTCCATAGAAATTGCCGATATAATTTTGTGGGTTATGGATTCAAGTATCAGTTTGGATGATAACGATAAACAAATTTTTGAACTGTTGAAAAACAAACTCGATAAAACGGTTGTCATCTTAAACAAATGTGATTTGCAACAAAAAATTTCTTTACGGGAATTTAACAATTTTATCGACACAAACACAATTGTACAGTTTTCTGTAATAAACAAAACTCCCATAGAAAATATTTTAAACAAAATATATGAGATTCTTAATATAAAAGATATTGAAGATAACGGTAATATATTGTTGAATGCAAGACAATACAGTTTACTCTGTAAAGTTCAACAACAGTTGAACAAGATTTTGGAATTGATAGATAAAGGTGACAGTGACGAAATAGTTTCTTTTGAAACCGAAATTGCTTTAAATTCGTTAAATGAAATTTTAGGTATAGATGTTAAAGAAGATATTTTGCATACCGTCTTTTCAAAATTTTGTGTTGGAAAATAAAACCTGTCTAATTTACAATTTATGAATTATAATTTAAAATATATGAAACAAAGCCAAGGAAACACGAAATGTTAAAATTTAATTTTGAAGAACAATTAAAAAATGTAATAGATAATTTCGCAAAGAGTAAAGGTATCGAAGAAAAAGTATCTTTCGTTGTTGAAATTCCCCCCAAAAATATCAATGCGGATTTAGCATTAAATGCTGCTATGATAATTGCAAAAAAAATAAGAACAAATCCGAGAATTATAGCAACAGAACTTATAGAAATTATTTCCAAAGAATTTTCCAATACGATAAAATCGGCGGAAATTGCAGGCGCGGGTTTTATAAACTTACATTTTACCGATGAATTCTTACAGCAGGAACTGAACAAAATATTATCCAAAAAACAAGATTATGCAAAACAAGAAAATATAAATAAAGATAAAATCATGGTGGAATTTGTTTCCGCCAACCCTACCGGACCTTTACATATAGGTCACGGAAGAGGTGCCGCAATAGGCGATTCTCTTTCAAGAATATTAAAACATTTGGGATATAATACAGTTAAAGAATATTATCTTAACGATGTCGGTAACCAAATGAATGTGTTGGGCGAATCCACAAAAACAAGATACAGACAACTTAAAGGTGAAGATATACCTTTTTTGGAAGACGGTTATAAAGGCGAATATATAAGAGAGATTGCTCAGGATTTAATAAACGAAGGCAAAAAGTTCGAAGAAATAGATTTTAAAAAAGAGTCTCATACAAGAATTTTGGAAACAATAAAAAAAGATTTAGAGAAATTCAGAGTAAGTTTTGACAGTTGGTTTTCCGAATCTAAAATTGCTTCCGATAAAGATGAAAACGGAAAAACACAAGTTGATAATGTTTGCCAATACTTAAAAGAAAAAGGTGATGCTTTCGAACAAGACGGAGCCTTGTGGTTAAAATCCACTTTATACGGAGACGACAAAGACAGAGTTTTGAGAAGAACAGACGGAAGATACACATATTTGGCATCGGATGTCGCATATCATAAAAATAAATATGAAAGAAAATTTGCTCAAGTTATAAATTTGTGGGGAGCAGATCATCACGGATATGTTGCAAGAATTATGGCAGCAATTCAAATGCTCGGGCAAAAGAAAGAAGCGTTGAAAGTTATTTTATATCAACTTGTAAGTTTGGTAAGAAACGGACAACCGGTCGCAATGTCTACAAGAAGCGGAGAATTTATTACTCTCAGAGATGTTTTGGATGAGGTTGGAACTGATGCCTGCAGATTTTTCTTTTTGTTAAGAGCACCGGATTCACAACTTGAGTTTGATTTGGAACTCGCAAAAAAACAAACAAGTGAAAATCCCGTATTTTATGTTCAGTATGTTAATGCAAGATGCCAATCAATTTTAAAAGAATACAAAGAAGATTCTTCATCGGCAAATTTAAGTTTGCTGAATTCAAAAGAAGAAAAAGATTTAATTAAAAAACTGATATCTTTTGAAGATACTTTACTTATATGCGACAAAACAAAAAGTCCGCACCATTTAACTACATATTTAATAGAAACAGCGGATATTTATCACAGATTTTACGAAAAATGCAGAGTGTTGAATACAGATAACAAAGAGCTTGAAAAAGCAAGGATACAGCTGCTTAAAGCTGTATCGATTGTAATTACTGTAGGGCTCGATTTGCTCGGTGTTTCGGCACCCGAAAAAATGTAAAAAAATTTATAATTTACGATAAAGGCTTAATGACAATTTTATTTATTAAGGAGAAGAGATATGAAAATAAAAAATGTATTAGCTTTTTCAATTGCAGCAGTATTATTTTTTAGTGTTTCTATTTTTGCAAAGGAATCTCAAGAAGCGCAACAACCGTTAAACAGGAATCCCGTATTAAACAAATATCAGAAAGATAAAAAAGTTCAAGAAATTATTTGTGTGCACTTTGTAGAAGACAGCACTGCCATTTTAAAAATGTATGTAAGAGATAAAACTCAAGACAGCGGTTGGAATCTTATTTTAGCCACGGATGCTTTTATAGGACAAAAGGGGTTAGGTAAAGAACAAGAAGGAGATTTAAAAACTCCCGAAGGTGATTTTAATGTAACCCAAGCTTTCGGAATAAAGCCAAATCCGGGAACATCTTTAAATTATATTAATGTTAACAACAACATTTATGCCTGCGATGAAGATTGCAAATATTATAATCAAATTATAGATGCGGCAAATTTAGATCATACATGTAAGGGAGAACATTTAATAGACTATGTACCTCAATATAATTACGGATTGTGTATAGATTTCAATCCTCAAAATATTTTCCCCAACGGTTCAAATATTTTTATACATGTAAAAGGTAACAAAGTTTATACCGCAGGTTGTGTTGCCGTTGATGAAGAAAGTATGATAAAAATTCTTAAAAACGCTACGAATAAAACAAAAGTAGTTATTTATGAACAATAAAACAACAGCACAATTTATATGTGCCGATCAGCGGTAATATAATTTTAAAAAGAGCAGAGAAAATTCTCTGCTCTTTTTTTATTCAAATCTTTTCTTTACAGTTAATACTAATTATTATAAAATAACAAGATGTAAAAGCACCAAAAATCAGAGAGATTTTTGGTGAGGTACGGATGTATAGAAGTATGGATGTATGGTAACGAAAAATGCAAAAAACTTGAAAATTATAGACTAAAAACAGTCGATATAAAAGGTGGAAAAATGAAAAATTTTCAACAATTCATCGGTTCATTTTCTTTCGATCAAAGGTTGGCAGAAGTAGATATTGAAGGTTCAATTGCACATGTGCAAATGTTAATAAAAACAAAAATTATACCTGCTTCCGACGGTAAAAAAATTATTGCGGGATTAAATTCCATACTTAAAGATTTGTCTAAAGGGTGGACCCTTCCTGTTGAAGAAGATATCCATTTTGCAATAGAAAAAGAACTTATAAGAAGAATAGGTGCTATCGGCGGCAAAATGCATACGGCAAGAAGCAGAAACGATCAGGTGGCTACCGATTTAAGACTTTATATAAGAAAAGAAATATTGTCCATATTCGACATGTTAAACGCTTTTCAAAAAGTACTTGTACAAAAAGCGGAAAAAAATATCGATGTTATAATGCCGGGCTATACTCACTTACAGCCTGCACAACCTATAATCGCTTCTCATCATCTGCTTGCTTATGCTTGGATGATACAAAGAGATAAAGAAAGAATTATAGATTGTTTAAAAAGAGTAAACGTTATGCCTTTGGGAAGTGCCGCACTTGCGGGAACTTCTTTCAAAATAGACAGAAATTATACGGCAAAATTGTTGGAATTTTTCAGACCCTGCGAAAACTCTTTGGACGGTGTAAGCGACAGAGATTTCTGTGCTGAATTTATTTTTGATTTATCTTTAATTTCAGTTCATTTATCAAAACTTGCTGAAGAAATTATTACCTGGTCTTCGGTAGAATTTAATTTTATACATATAGACGATATGTTTACTTCCGGGTCGTCTATTATGCCGCAAAAAAGAAATCCGGATACAGCCGAAGTTATCAGAGGCAAAGCAGGCAGAGTGTTCGGTGATTTAACGGCAATGCTTACAATAATGAAAGGACTTCCTATAGCATACAACAGAGATCTGCAGGAGGATAAACCGCCTGTATTTGATGCAACCGATACAGTAAAATTGTGTTTGGAAGTTATTACCGATATTATGGCATCACTTGAATTTAAGAAAGACAGAACTTTAAAAAGTACCGAAAAAGGATTTTTGCAGGCAACGGAAATTGCGGATTATTTGGCAAGAAAAAATATTCCTTTCAGAACGGCACACGGAATAGTTCAAAAAATTGTTCATTATTGTATAGATAACAACAAAACATTAGACAAACTTTCGATTGAAGAATATAAAAAGTTTTCAAAAGAAATTGAGTCGGACTTATACAAATTCATAGATGTTAAAAATATTGTTAATGCAAAAACTTCTTACGGCGGAACATCAAAAAAATCAATATTAAAACAAATATCAGATTTAAAAAAATTGGTTAGGGTGAAATAATGAAAAAATATTTTATTTTATTGTTATTGTTTGCAGTATCACCGGTTTTTGCACAAGGTGTTGAAAGAGTATTAACTTTAGATGAGTGTACCAGACTTGCATTAAACATAAATCAAGACATTTTGATCGCTAAAGAAGCTATATCTTTTGCGGAACAAAGAGTAAACGAAGCAAGATCTTTATATTTCCCGAAATTAGATTTAAACTTTAACGTATCAAGATTTAGTAACGATTTCCCCACTTTAATAAACTCGCATTATTTGCCTGCAACGATTTTGTTGCCTATGATTGGTGATGTAGATTATTTTTATTCTACAAAATTGGCATTATGGCAACCGATTTATAACGGCGGAAAAACAACAGCAACAAACAAGTTGGCAAAAATAAATTACGAAAAAGCTAAAACCAGTGCGGAAATAAAAAAGAATGAAGTTGTTGCTCAAGTAAAATCACAATTTTATAAAAACATAGCACTAAAAGAAAAAATAAAAATTTATAAAGATTATCTGTCAAAAAAAACCGATGCAAATTTGCAGGAACAGTTGGAAATATTGGAACATCAATACGAACTCGAAACATTGGAACTTTTGTCATTAATCGGTTTGGAACTCGATACGGTTATTGATATTGAAGGTACACTTGAAACCGAAAAATTAAATTTGGATTTACAACAATGTATATTATGGGCATACCAGTTCAGACCGGAAATAAAAACAACACAGTATCAGGAAAGTATGGATAATATCGGAGTAAACTTAATAACCATGGAAAAATTTCCTACGATAATGTTGGGTGCATCTTACGATTGGTTAGGCGATGACCTGGAAAAATGGGAAAGAGATTGGTATGTTTCTTTAAACATAAATTTACCTTTATTTGAAGGCGGGGCGGTTTTTTCAAGATTGAAACAAAAGAAAATAAAAGCAAGACAAACAACAATAGAAAGAGCAAAAATAGAAGACAAAATTAAGTTGGAAGTAAGAAAAGCTTTCAGCGAATATACTTTTTGGTATAACAAACTTTTAAAAATAGAAGGAAGCAAAACCAAGAGTGTAGAACAAGATATTTTGAAAGCAGACATAAAATATAATTACATTAAAAGTTTAGCAGAATTGTTGAATGTTATGGGAAAACAATAACGACAATTTATAATTTACAATTTATAATTTATAATTAACTACCAAACTAAAATTATGAAATTAAGATTAAAAATTATTACAGCAATTTTATGTGCAGTATTATTTTTGGGTAATACTGCTTTTTGTTTTGATCAAGAAGAGTTTATTATTGATCATCTTTACTATAAAACAATAAATTTGCCTAAAGAAAAAAGGCCTAAAATAATTTTGGTTTTAGGCGGCGGCGGAGCAAGAGGTTTTGCTCATGTGGGAGTTTTAAAAGCATTAAGAGAAGCTAATGTTCCTATAGATATGGTTGTAGGTACAAGTATGGGAGCATTGGTAGGTTCCTTATATTGTTCCGGAATTAAGATAGAAGATATAGAAAAAATAGCCGAAGATATTAAATGGGCGGATATAAGCAACTTGGGAGTTCCGTCTTTAATAACAATGGTCACTTCAGAAAAATTGTTATCTACGGAAAAGATGGAAAAATATGTAAACAAATTGATTGGTGACAAATATTTCTTTCAATTAAAAATTCCGTTTGCATGTGTGGCAACCGATATAAAAACAGGTGAAAAAATTATTTTTAAGGAAGGTCCCGTAGCACCTGCCGCAAGAGCAAGTGCAAACATTCCCGGAATCTTTGCTCCCGTGGAATACAGACAAAGATTCTTGGTTGACGGCGGGCTTGTAGAAAATATACCTGTATCGGTAGCAAAACTTTTTGATCCGGATATTATAATAACAGTTGCCGTAAGTGCCGATATTACAAAAAATGCTTTCAGTAATATATTTTATACTCTTTTTCAAACAATATATATTCAAGGTCAACAAAGTGATAAAAATAATTTGGCTATGTCTGATATTGTAATTGCTCCCAAGGTAAGTGATGTTTCCGCAATAGAGTTAGGTAAAGCGCCTGAATGTATAGATGCAGGTTTTATTGCAGGCAAAAACAGTTTAAAGAAAATAAAACAACTTATTATAGATAAAACTTATGAAAAAAATGTTTTATAAAAAAATAAAAATATTATTATTACTTTTAATATCGTTTTTTATACTTCAACCTGTAGCAGGATTTTGTGATGAATCGCAAGAATCCGCTTTAATTACAAACTTGCAACAAGCAAAAAACGAAAAACAGGAAAGAAGAGCGTACTTTAAACTTTTGCAATATTATATGAAAGAAAAAGATTATGAAAGTGCAATTACCATAGGTAACGAAATTTTAAAATTAAAACTGTCAAAAAGAAGAAAATATACTGTTTATTACGATTTAGCCACTTCATATTTATATTTAGGTAAACCTGAAAAAGCATTGGAAGTCGGACAAGAAGCACAATTTTTGTATCCAAAAAAAGTAGAAACTATACTGTTATTGGGAGACATATATAAAAACAACAGTTTAAATGAACTTGCAATAGTGAAATATAAAGAGTGTTTGGAAGCAGATGATGATAATCTTGAAGCATTAGTAAATTTGGGAAACATTTATAATTTTCAGAAAAATTATAAATTGTCTTTAGAATACTTTGAAAAAGCTCAAACCGAGGCTGCACAACATCATAAAGATTTATCCGTAGACGATTATATAAACATGGCAATATCAGCTAAAGAAATCGGCAGAATAGATCAAGCACAAGCCATTTTGGAACGCATTAATGAAAAGAACAAAACCGCTTCACTTTTACTTGTACACATTTATCAGATTAAGCACGAATATGATAAAGCTATAAATACATTGAAACCTTTCGTTTATCACAAAAAAACAGATATTGAAATTTATTGTAATCTGGCACAAATGTATTTACTTTCACATAAGTTTAACGACGCTAAAAATTTGTTGTTATATTTCAAATCTAAAAATAAAGGCAATAACGAAGTTGTAGATATGTTGTTAATAGAAGCATATAATAATATATTTCACGATAAAGAAAGAGTATTACAAGAATTAAGAATTATATACAACTACACGCAATTGGATTATATAAAGAGAATTGTAGGCAAGGTAATAGATATTGAAAAAGCACTATAAATTATGCCTATAGCTCAATTGGATAGAGCATCAGTTTCCGGAACTGATGATTCCGGTTCAACTCCGGATAGGCATAATACTGCAATTTATAATTTATAATTTACAATGTATAATTAACAACAAATACAAACTATAAATTTTTCTCTTGGTCGTTAGATTTTTATATATTTATAAAATATTTTACAGCAAAAAAACAAACTGTAAAATTTTATTTTGAAGTTACATTTGTTGAGAGAACTTTTTAAATTTATTTTAAATTATACAGTTCTATTGTATTGTTTGCAGTAATATTACAAACTTCTTCGAAAGGTAAAACTTTTATTTCCGCTATTTTTTTTGCAACTTCCGCAACATAAGACGGTTCGTTTCTTGTTCCTCTATATTTTTGCGGCGCAAGGTAAGGGCAATCCGTTTCAACTAAAATTTTTTCAAGCGGAACATTTTCTATAACTCTTTTTATTTTATTACTTTTAGGATAAGTGCACGGCCCGTCTATACCGATTAAAAAGCCCATATCAAGTACAACTTTTGCCTGTTCATAACTTCCCGAAAAACAATGTATTACACCTTTAGGCAAACTTTTAAATTCTTTAAAAACAGCTATCATATCATCATAAGCATCTCTGCAATGAACACAGATAGGTTTATTTATTTCGAGAGCCAAATTTATTTGTTTAACAAAAATTTCTTTTTGCAATTGCCTATTATAATTTTCATAATGATAATCAAGTCCTATTTCCCCCACCGCAACACACTTCTTATCACTTAACAAATATTTTAATTTATTGAAAAGTTCTTCGTTGAATTTGTCTGCATCTTGCGGATGAAGACCAAACATTGAATAAATTTTTTCTTGTTTAGAAAGTTCTGCCACTTTATCCCATAACGGCGGTTCACAGCCTACTTCTAAAATATATTTCAGTCCGCTGTTAAACGCTCTGTTTAATACTTCTTGTCTGTCCGTATCAAAATGTGCATCCGTAGTATGTGCATGAGAATCTATTAACATAAATTTTCCTTAAAAATATTTTTAATTCTTTTTTATCCAAACATTTATTTGTTCCTTCAATCGTCTTAACATTAGTCTCAACTTTGAAGGATTTTCATTTTTATATATTCTCTTTTCCCAAATATTTATTTGCTTTTTTAACAATTTCAACATTTCGGGAGATAACAAAGAGTGTTTAATTCCGTAATCGTAAGTTTCTTTATAAAAATTTAAATAACCTCTTTTCAAAACCAAATTTTTATTAACAAGTTCATCGGGAGAAAACTGTGTTGGCATCGAAGGTAAATATTTGACCCCTAATGTAAAAAAAATAAGTTTTGTCCTTATACACTTTTCGCAATGACCGCAATTTGAAGATAAATCTTCTTTATTCCTCCAACAAACTCTTAAATTTTCAAGTCCCGCTTTCCAATCTTTAATAACATTTGCTCTCTCTATTCTATTATGTTCATATCCGTCGGCAATAAAACGAAAAGTATCACTGCTAAGATATCTGTCCGTTATGGGATTCATACCCCAAGGTATGTTGTAGTGTTTTACAGAATCATCAGCTGCAGCGCCGTAAAAATATTTTTTGCTGAAAAAATTTAAAGCTGCAAGCACAACTACAGCAAAACAATGTTCCCAATTACTTTTATATCGTCTAAAATTAGTTTCTACCGGAATCAATTCTATTCCCAAATCGTCAGTCATTCTTTTTGCTTTTGAAAAAGCAAGATCAAATGTTTTTTTATCTGTAATAGGAATATCTGCTCCGAGAATCATTACAGACCTGTCTAAATCATATTGAAATCTCTTGTCTAAATTTTTTTTATATTTATATGCTGTATATGCAGCATCTATTCCTCCTGAAAAAGCAGTTATCATTTTTCTGTTTTCAGGTCTGTAATCATCTTCTATTTCGTTTGCAGCAATTTCAATATTTTTATATTTTTGAGGATCCCATATATGCCATACACGACAAAACATTGATATATTATCTACAACAGATTTACTGACATTACCTTTTATCTCAAATGTTCCGCCTTCCTGCATCATATAAAAAACTAAAGCATATATAAAAGGATCTGCTCTGTCAGTCAAATCATTTTCAACTTTTTTGGGAAACTTAAAATATACATTTGGAACATTTTTTATTGTCGTGAGAGCTTCTTTGACAATATAATCATCCTGTATATAAGTTTTAAAAGAAACTTGATTCATTCCTAAACTCCAAATTTCGGTTAATTTCTAATTGATTATATAATATTTGTTATCAAGATAAAAGAAAATTTTTAAGCAATATGTAGATTTTTATTTTTTTAAAATTTTAATTTTATCAACAAAATTTAACGACAGGTAAATAGTTTAGATTTTGAGATGAAATGAAGAACTTAAAATATAAAGTCCTTGTTCGTTGCTTTTAAAGGATTTTAAGATTTTAAGCTATAACAAAATATTTGCCGACTGAAGTGTACTGAAACAAAAGCGAAGCGAGTGGTACACGAGGAAGGAAAATATAAAGTTAGAGCTTAAAAGAAAAATCCGCTTCGCTAAAATAAAAAAACAGAAACACAGAAAGAAAGTTTTTCCTTTCTGTGTTTTAACTGTTTTTTATTTTAAATTACTTTATTACTTCCTCGCCACAGAGGTTGCAAATCTTCTCCCACTTTGCATCAACATCTGCTTGAATATTAGCCAACAATTCAGCATTTTGTGGTTTCAACAAATGTTTGAATCTTGACTGATATTTGAAGAATTCGCCAACAGGAAGTTTCTTTCCGCCTCTTGGTTTCTTTGTCATTTTGTATTTGCCGTTTACTACTTCATAAACAGGCCAAATGCATGTATCAACAGCAAGTCTTACCATTTCCATTGAATCTTCAGGTTTGCATCCCCAACCGAGTCTGCAAGGTGTTAATACATTGATAAATGTAGGACCGTCTGTATCTAAAGCTTTTTTAACTTTTGTCATATAATCGTTGAAATCACCGATTATAGCTTGTGCTGCATAAGGAACATTGTGAGCTGCAATTATTGCAGTCAAATCTTTCTTAGGTTGTTCTTTACCTTGTTTAACTTTACCTACAGGTGATGTGGTTGCACTTGCACCTTGAGGTGTAGCACTGCTTCTTTGAATACCTGTGTTCATGTATGCTTCGTTGTTATAGCAAACATAAAGCATTCTGTGACCTCTTTCCATAGCTCCCGACAATGATTGTAAACCGATATCATAGGTTCCGCCGTCGCCGCCGAATGCTATGAATCTGATAGGTTCATCTTTTATTTTGCCTTGTCTTATTAAACTTTTGTATGCTGCTTCTACTCCGGAACATGTAGCTGCAGAGTTTTCGAATGCACTGTGGAAAAACGGAGTTTTCCAAGATGTGTAAGGAAATACTGAAGTTGAAACTTCCAAACAACCTGTTGCACTTACAACAACTACCGGCATATTTTCAGCTGCTATAAGAGTTTGTCTTGCAACAACACCTGCACCACAACCGGCACAAAGTCTGTGACCGCCTGTAACTCTTTCGGCATTTTTACTTAATTCTTTTAAATTTGCCATTTTTATATTCTCCTAAAATCAATTTTTATTTTATTCTTACGTTAATATATTCAACTGTTTTTGATGCTTGAGCTTTACCTTTTGCAACTTCGTCCAAATGTTTGAAAACATCTGCAATGTGAGTCATATCGATTTCTCTTCCACCCAAACCGTATACATAGTTTTCTGTTTTAGGACCGGTTACACCGTTAGCATACATAGCTGCTACAACATCTGAATATACCGGTGCAAATGTGCCTGAGCAGGAATCTGCTCTGTCTAACACTGCCAATGCTTTAACATTAGCTAAATCTTTTGCAATTTCATCTGCAGGGAAAGGTCTGAAAATTCTTATTTTTATCAAACCTGCTTTTATTCCTTTTTCTCTTAATTCATTGATAACCGCTTTTGTTGTTCCTGCTGCAGAACCGATTGTAACGATAGCAACTTCCGCATCGTCCATTTTATATTTTTCATAAAATCCGTATTCTCTGCCGAATTTATTTTTGAAATCTTTTGCTACATCAAGAATAATTTTCTTGGCATCTCTTTGTGCTTGTGCCAATTGATATCTGTGTTCGAAATAATAATCCTGCATTTCAATTGAACCCAATGTAAAAGGTCTCTTATAATCCAACAAATATCTTTCAGGTTTATATGTTCCTACAAATTCTTTTACGTCTTCATCAGGATATACTTCTGCAGCTGCCATACAGTGAGAAATAATGAATCCGTCTGTTGTTACCATTGTAGGTAATTTTGCTGTTTCCGCGATTCTTACAGATTGAATCATATTATCATAAGCTTCCTGAGGATCTTCCGAATAAATTTGTATCCAACCTGCATCTCTTGCACCCATTGTATCAGATTGATCACCGTGGATGTTAATAGGAGCAGACAATGCTCTGTTAACTTCTGCCATAACGATAGGAAGTCTTAAACCTGCTGCGATATAAAGCATTTCCCACATTAAAGCAAAACCTTGTGATGATGTTCCCGTCATTGCTCTTGCACCTGCAACTGATGCTGCTATTGTTGCCGACATTGCGGAATGTTCACTTTCTACTGCAACAAATTCCGTAGGAACTTTACCGTCTGCTACAAATTGTGAAAATATTTGAACTATTTCTGTTGCCGGCGTTATAGGATAAGCAGCAACAACATCAGGAGCTATTTGTCTCATAGCTTCTGCCATCATTTCGTTACCAGTTTTGGCAACTATTTTTCCTTTAGAAAATATTGGCTTTACCATTATTATTTACCCCTTTAAAATTTTCTTTAAATTATTTCTTTTCCGCTTCCATTGTTATTGCGCCGAACTTACATTCTTTAGAACAAATACCGCAACCTTTGCAATGGTCATAATCTATACCGGTAACTTTACCGTCTGCTACTTGTATTGATGCATCCGGGCAATATATCCAGCAAATCATACAAGCTTTACATTTTTCTTTGCTCCATACAGGCTTAATGGATCTCCAAGGACCTGTTTTAAACTGAGCTGCTGTTCCAGCTTCTACTATTCCACCTGCAGGAAGTTCTGCAGCTGTAGGTTTTTTTTCTTCGTTTTTCATTTTATTCTCCATATATTTGAATCTGTTTTTTTACAAATTATGAATTTTTTACTTCGTCGTAAGCTCTTTGTATTGAAGTAATATTTCCATCAATAACTTCAGGTTTACTTCTGAATTTAACTTCAAGTTTTGCTCTTGTATCTTTTAAAACACCTTCGATATCAAGTGTTCCGATAACTTTTACCAAAGCACCCAACATCGGAGTATTAGGTCTGTTTTGACCTATTGTTTCATTTGAAATTTTTGATGCATCTACAACATAAACTTGTTCTTTTGCAATACCGAGTTTTTTTGCCATTTCTTCTGCAGAAAAAGATGTATTAACAATAACTTTACCTTGTGTTCCTACACCTTCGGTAACATCTACGGCTTCTATCAATGAAGGATCCAAAATAACAACATAGTTAGGTTCCGTAACAGAGCAATGAACAGTGATAGGCTCATCACTAACTCTATTGAAAGACTGAACAGGTGCACCCATTCTTTCAGGACCGTATTCCGGGAAAGCTTGAATGTATTTTCCGGTTGATAATACTGCTTGTGCAAATAATAGAGCTGCGGTTTTTGCACCTTGTCCGCCTCTACCATGCCAACGAACTTCAATCATCTTTGACATCTTCTACTCCTTTTTGCGAAATTTAGTATCTTATTTTTAAATTACATAAAAAAGAACCGATAAGAAAGTTTTTTGTAAAATTTATTGTATTTACAACACTTTCTTATGTTAAAACATACTGTTTCGAGAACTATTATAGATAAAATTTTATCTGTTTATAAAATATATGTCAACGAATTTAGTTTTATAAAACTTTTTTATATTTTTCTAATCTTTTATATCTGTTTTATTACCGTTTAAAGACCCTCTATACTTCCATACATCCATACTTCAACTTTTTGCTTTGCAAAAAATTTTACATCTCTTTTCTGCCGGCAATGGCTTTGGATATGGTAACTTCATCGGCATATTCTATGTCGCCGCCTACGGGCATACCATACCCCAACCTTGAAACTTTTATTCCCAACGGTTTAATCAACTGTGCAAGATAAACAGCCGTAGTTTCACCTTTTGAATCCATATCGGTAGCAAGGATCACTTCTTTTATTTCACCTTTTTTTAATCTGGCTAACAATTTATCTATTCTGATATCTTTCGGACCTATTGCATCAAGAGGAGACAATGCTCCACCCAAAACAAAATATTGTCCGTTATAATCCTCATTTTTTACTTTACTTACCGCTATTAAATCCTGCGGACTTTCCACAACACATAAGAGCTCTTTGTTTCTTGTACTGTCAGCACATATCGGACAAGGATCCGATTCACTTAAGTTATAACAAATGGAACAAACTTTTACTTTTTGTCTTGCGGTTTGTATAGCCTCTAAAAAAGATTTGGCTTCCATGTCCGACATTTTCAGTATATGATAACATAATCTTTCTGCCATTTTCGGACCGACGCCGGGCAACTTTTTTACGACATCTATCATTTTTTCAACTGTTTGAGGTCTGTTCATATTTTATTCTTCCGCTTCTGTTCCGTTACTGTCTGCAGAGTTTTCTTTATCGGATTTTTTTATTTTATTCTTTTCTTTCTTTACTGCTGTACCGCCGAATTTTTTTGCAATGCTTTCTATTTTTGAAGGAACAGCGGTTTTTGCCGTTTCTTTGAAATCTTCAACTACGGCAAATGTTTCTTTCGGCACATATTCCTGTTCCGTTTCAATTTTTATATCTTCTTTTATTATTCCGCCTTTTTGTGCAATATCGTCAACAGCCATGGAAACTTTTATTTCTCTGCCGCTTTTCCTTGTCATAAGTTTTTGGATTGTTTCCAAATGCATTTTTATCATATTCAAAGACAGCGGGTTGGAAACTGCAATTTGAAATGAGTTTGAGTCTAATTCTTTAACCGTAGCCTCTTTTAAAGTTTGTGCAGACATCGGATGTTTTCTTGAAAACTCGGCAACAATTTCTTTCCACAAACCCATTAAATCGTTGTCAAAAGAATCCGCCATGGTTACAACCGAATGTTCTTGTACAGGTTCGGTTGATTCAATTGAATTTGCAACTTCATCACCCGGCATACTTTTTTCAATTTTTGTTTCTTTTACAAGTTCGGGAATACTCAATATGCTTTTTTTGCCCAACTCATTTATTTTTGCTATAAGTTCGGCGACATTGTAATAAGGTTCCGCCATTTTTAAAAGATAAAGTTCCAACAATATTCTCGGTTGATCATGCCATTTCATTTCTTCCAAAGCTTTAGATATAAGATTACCCATTCTTATGAACCTTGCTATGGAAAACAAATTTTTTTGTCTGTCGTATAATTTTTTATCTTCGGCTGAAACATCGGAAATTTCAGCATTTACGGAAAAAATCATAAGTTGTCTTAAATGGTCTCTTAAATCTTTTGCAAACTGTAAAACATTGTAACCGTCTTCATATACTTGTTTACAAATTTTCATTAGAGATTCAACATCATTTTGTGCAATATAATCTATTGTTTTTGAAATTATTTCTTTGGGCAAAAGTCCCATTAAATTTCTTATATATTCAGCGGTTATTTTTCCTGTAGTCGCGGATATTGCCTGATCGAGTAAACTGAGAGCATCTCTCATAGAACCGCCGGATGCGGTTATTATTATTTTCAATGCTTCATCATCAATTTCAAAGTTATCTTTTTGTGCAATATTTTTTATCGCTTTTGCTATTTCGTTTGTAGATAAAAGTCTGAATCTGTATTTTTGACATCTTGAAAGAATGGTTATAGGAACTTTATGTTGTTCGGTGGTGGCTAAAATAAAAATTACATGTTCCGGCGGTTCTTCCAATGTTTTAAGTAAAGCATTGAAAGCTCCGGTAGATAACTGATGAACTTCATCGATAATATAAATTTTATATTTTGAAGATGTTGCACCGAATTTAACATTTTCTCTTATTTCCCTTATATTATCTATACCGGTATTTGATGCAGCATCTATTTCCATAACATCTATGCTTTGATTTTTTGCTATTTCAATACAGTTTTGACATTTTCCGCAAGGTTCGGGAGTAGGGCCCTCTTTACAATTCAGAGCCTTTGCAAAAATTCTTGCCATTGTCGTTTTACCGGTACCTCTCGGTCCGCTAAACAAATATGCATGCGCGACCTTATCTTCCCTGATTGCATTTTTTAAAGTTTGAGATATATGATCCTGCCCTATAACTTCATCAAAAGTCGTAGGTCTGAATTTTCTGGCTAAAACTAAGTAAGACATAAATACTCCAATTTATAATTTACAATTTATAATTTATAATTAACGGCAAAACAACAATTTATAACTAACAAAATTTTAAAACAAAAATTATTGTTAAACTTTATTATTTTTTATTGTTGTTTTAATTATTGCTGTTAATAATTTTATTATCTCTATACATTTTGATTTAAAATATTCAAACTGTTTTTTATCTATATAATCCGTTTCAAATAATAATTCCAGCCAATACTCTACTTCAAAAGCTTCTTTTAACGATATATTTAATTTACTTATAAACTCTTTCTTAGATATAGAATTAAGCCCTTCTCTTACATTTGCACCTATGCTTGTAGCACTTCTTAAAAATTGTTGAGATATAATAAACTCTTTTTTATCATCCTTTAGCGACTTATATAGTTTTATTGATTCTATTGCAAAATCTTTACTCCTATTTATTATAACATTATCTTTTTTTTCATTTTTCAATTATACATTGTAAATTATAAATTATAAATTGTTTAAAATCATTTCGTGATTTTAAACCAGGTCGGCGGGTTTTTCTCTCGGAGCCAACTTTATGCTGTACAAAACAAAAAATCCCGCTATAATCGCTCCTACAAAATATATGCACCACAAATATGTATAATACCTTCCAAACATTGCAAACAATCCCGACAAAATAAATGAGCCGGGCAAAATTATTAAACCCGTTTCAAGATATCTCCATTTCGTTTTCATATTCGTATAAATGTGTCCCAACATATAATTGTGTCTTCTGTGCCTTACAAATGCGGCTGCAAGAAGAATTATTCCAACCGGAGATACCAACTGACAAATAAGATGTATTAAAACCAACTGTATTTTTGAATCACCGGAAAACCATGTCGCATCGTATAAACTGAAATTTCCAACAGTTGCTATAATTTTTGAACCGTCAACGGCTAAAGAATTTGTTAATGCAAAAATTATTCCCATAAGCAAACCTATTGCGTAAGAAGCAACTACGGAAGATCTCGGAGCTCCGCTTTTCCCCGGAACCCAATGTAAAATTCCTACAAATATTGCGGGCGCAATTAATCCCATAATAAAAATTTGTCTTGCCGAGTTTATTATCATGGGCCAAGGGTGAGGACCGATAATATTCTGTAACGGTCTTGTAATAAAATATATACCCAACAATATAAATGCATTAAACAATTTTTGGTATCCTATTTCGCCGAACATAAATTTTCTTATTCTGCTTACTCTTATAGTTTCGAGAGCCATAATAAAATATACAACACCTGTTATTATAGGCACCAATAAATTTATCAAAAATTCTTGCATTTTAGTCTCCCACAATGATATTCAAATCTTTATGCTTAATTTTATTATTTTTTAAACATGAAGATTCGGCAACAAAAAATACGGGATGTTGCTTGTCTTCATCCTTTACAACTTCACAATGAACCGTTTTTTTAAGTATGGTGAAAAAACTTAAAAGAGGATCGTTATAAACAATTTCAACGGCAATAAAATCTTTTTTTGTTAATGAATTTTCAGTTAGCTTTTTAAAAAACACATCTGTTTTGTCTAATGCAAAAACCAGATAAAGTTTTTGATAATCTACATTTTGCGGATTTAAAAAAATTAAATCTTCGTTATCCAAATGATAACACAACTGAACTTTTTTTGTTCTTTTACCTATACACATCAATCTGTGTGAACCGAAACTTTTTTTCGATGTGTAAAGTATATCCACGGTTCCCGTTTTTGTTCTTGTATTAAAAGCTTTATCGGTAGGCTTTAATACCGAAATTAAACCTTTCTTTTCCAAAAAATTAAAAATTTTTTTATTTGATTTTACAGGCTTTAAAGTTATTTGCATTGTAACCGTACTTCATAAAATATTTCCAACAAGCATTATATAAAATTTTACAATTTGTTTAAATATAAAATTTTAGATGCCGATTCTATAACAGAAAGCAACATACTTGCCTGCTCTAAATTTTTGCCCGCGGCAAAAGCACCGTGACCTTTAATAATTGCACATTTATATTTTGATATAAGCTCCGGAATTTTTTGTGCAACTTCATCCGAACCGATAGTTTCCTTACAGCTTAACACGGGAATCTGCGGTAAATAAAGTTTACCTTCACTGTCTACAGGTTTTATTATTTTGTTATGTAAAGATAACACCGTGGCATATATTGTGTGACCGTGAGCAACAGCTTTAATTTCCGGATTTTTCAAATATATTGCTCTGTGCACTTTAGCTTCAAGAGAAGCAAGTTTATCTTTTTTATCATCATTCAAATTTATTCTTACAATATCTTTTTTGGTAAGGTATCCCAACATTGCACCGTGTTTTTTTATTAAAATTTTGTTTCCGTCTCTTATGCTTATGTTACCGGAATGAGAATGATTTAAACCCTGTTCATACAAAATTTTACCAAACAATATCATATCTTTTATCATATTTCACCTCTACCAAGTATTGGATTTTTCAAGCAGATAAACAACAACTTCCCTAAATCTCCAAGGCTTTTCTTCTTCGGGATTATTTACACCCAAATCTATTCTGTTGCCTTTTATTGCGGAGCCTGTATCCCCGGCATAACCGTAACCGTAACCGGAAATATAAAGCCTTGTTCTTAACGGTATAACTTCCGGATCCACGGCAACAATTCCGCGTTGCATTTTGTGCCCTAAAAATGTTATAGTCCCGTCTCTCCAAGCCAACGGATCACCCGGATAATAAGCTGTAGCAATCATTTTCATTCTTTTAGCTTTGGATAAGTCGTATATTTTTTCTATATTATTATCTTTATCCAAAAGTAATAATCTGTAAAAACTCACGGAATAAGATAATTCTCTGTCGTTAACAAACTTTTCAAATTTTGAATCGTAGTAAATTTGTGTTATATCAAAATCGGTATATTTTACTATACCTTTTTGAAGTTCCACCTTTCTTAAATTCGAGGTATACACTTTGTGCCATGTAGGTCTAAATTCGGTTTTACTTGAAACTTTTGATTTTATTTTGTTTACACGAACTATTTTTATTTGAGAGTTTGGTTTAATGGGCTTATCTAAATTTGCATATACAATGTCGTTTTCGTTCAATAAAATATTTTGTTCTTTTAAAATTTCTTTTAATGTTTTTGTTTTATCATATTGTATCGGTATTATTTTACCGTCAACAATAATACAACTTTTTTTGGATAATGTTGAATTTATATTTAATATAAATGCTATCAATAAAATTATTGCCGGAATATAAAAAATCCGCAATATTTTTTTTATCTCAATTCTCTTCATATTCGTCTAAATACGGTCTTACTCTAAAATGAACTCCTAAAGGTTTTACAACTTCTTTAACTTTATTCACATCAAGCCCCGGAAGTTCCACCGCAGTAACAACAACCGTAGGAATATAATCTTTTGCAGTCTCGGCAAATTTTAAAATTTCGTTGAAAGATTCTTCTTTAAACATAGGATTATTTATTTTGTTATGTTCCTGCGGATTTGAACCGTTCAAACTTATTGAAATAACATCTATCAATCCTTTTAATTGAGGTAATATATTTTTACCGTAGTATCTGTTTGCAAGCCCTGCGGTATTTATTCTTATTCTGACATTTTTGGTTTTTAACCATTTGGATATTTCTATAACTTCCGGCAGCCTTATCAGTGCATCACCGTATCCGCAAAATATTATTTCCCCGTATTTTGTCGGGTCACCGATAGATTGTATTACTTGTTCCACCGTCGGCTCTTTATCTAATTTTAGAGAATTCCCCCTGAATTTTCCCGCCCATTTTTGTTTTATGCAGTACGGACAAGCCATCATACAGCGGTTTGTTATGTTCAGATACAAATTGTTTCCATACTTATAAGAATATTGTGGCATATTAACTCCTTTAACAATCGTTTTATATTTTTTAATCTGCAGTTTAACGATAACTGTTTTTACTATGCAATACCGCAAGACAACAATAAAAAAAACAACCTTTCATCCATTATTTATCATTAATTATAAATTGCCGTTGATTATCCGGCTTTAAGCATATCCATAATGTTCGACGGTTCAGGTTGTTGTTCTTGTTCCGAGAAAGGAACAACATTTGTTTCTTGTTCCGCTCCTAAAGTATCTAATCTTTCTCTCAGTTGTTGTGCCACGGGTTTTTGTTCATATTCAGAATCATCCGTTGCTATTGCACCTATATTTTGTTCAACTATTTCCAAAATCGTTTTTTGAAGAATTTCACTTCTTGTTATATTATCGGTATTGGCTGTTCCTTTAGGGAATCCTTCAAATTTATATAAGGAAATAAAATCTCCCGAAAAACTTTCACCGTTTGTATTTATAACTACCATATCTTTGTTTTGTCCGTTTTGAGCTTGCTGCAAAGCATAAATAGGATAATCTACTCCGTCTTCGCTAAATTCATCTCCGGTATATATTATTTGATCAGGTGAAGTTCCTTTTTTAATGGCATCACTTAAAGGTATGGATTTATTTATTTTTGATTTGTAAATGCCTATAGTTGTTTGACCGGAACTTTGTACCATAAGTTCCGGATATTGTTCACGAACAACAGGCTCATAATATTTTGCAACCAGTTCTCTCACAAGGGTCGGCCTGAATGCGGTAACAACATATCTTACCTTGCTTACAGGTTTATTGTTTGGAACTCCGTCAGTGAAAGCTTTTTTTATCCCGTCGGCTTCCTTCTGATCTTGTTTATCCGTTGAAAAATATAATCTTGAAAATTCAAACAAAGCCAACATCTTCATTATTTCTTTAAATGTGCGGGGTTCAACTTTTTCTTCCATTAAAATCCGATAAATATCGTTTAATCTTTTTTTTGCATCATTCCGTCTTAAACTGCCCCAATTCTGTAACAAAGTTTTATATTTTTCGTAATACGGTTGCTTGTCTAACGATAATGCTTCAAAAAAATTATCGTATTTCACGTCTAATTGTTGCTCTCTTAAAGGTTTTATTGTTTCTACAAAATAAACAAGGTTATTGTAATATTCATCCTGCATACCCGCAAACAAATTTTCCAAATAAGCCATCATATCGGGAGGTAATATTGAATCTGCAATATTTATCATATAGTCATCACTCTCTTTAAATTCTCCTCCTTCGTTTACTCCCTGCAGGGCCGCATTTTCCATGTATATAAACGGTATAAAATCTCTTATAATGTTTCCGAGAGGTTTCAATCTTATTTCAGCTTTTTCCAAAGTATTTCCGGTTATAAACTCAGGTTGAGCTATCCCGAACAACATAAGAGTTGAAACTACAGCTTGAACATCTTTATCAAAAGGTTTATCTCTTAATGCGAAATTATCATCCAAATCGGCAAAATTTCTAACTTTGGCAAGTTCGTTCATTTTATCCGAATAACTTTTCGGCATTACCAATGCCAGTTTCGAATTTATATAGAAAACAAGTTTTTTGTTTTCCTTGTTGTAAAATACAAGGTTACCGTTTTCAATTTTAATACTGCATTTGTTTTTTATAACATATATGATACTTGCTCTTTTTATTGTATCGTCGTAAGCGCCGAATTGTTTCAATAAGTTTGCAAGTTTATCCAACACTTGCGGATTTGCCTGCAAATCCGTCCAATCTATATTCTCTTGCAAATAAGAAATATTGTAACGTAAAGTTAACAGTAAAGAATCGGTTTCCGAAAAAGATAAATTTGCTATCAAAGAATTTAAAAACCTGTGTGTTGCTCTTAAAAAATTCACAAACGATCTTCGAACAATTTGTATAAAAGAAGCAATTTTTGTTCTAACAACAGACAAGTTCATAAATCTGTAATTTACTATTCTTTCATCACATTGTTTCTCTAAAATACCGCCGACAACATGTATTCCCGCAGCACCAATAGTATTTATACTTTTATGATTTTTATTTGCGGAATAAGAACCGAAAACAAGTTTATGTATTCCTAAAGTTTTCATTGTTTTGGCACATTTGTTGCATGGTGCCAATGTGCAATATAATGTTGCACCGGCAAGAGGTTTGCCCAACTTTTCGTTGACATATTCCAATACGGCATTTGTTTCATCAAATACTGTGTCAATGTTTCTTTTCCCTTGTTTTTTACCGTTTTCGGAATAATCAATTTGATGATCGATTATCATATCAAGAAAATACGGTCTTTTTTGAAAAACTCCCTTGTTGATACTTTCTCCGTTAATAAGTGCCAACTCCAACAGAGACATTAAATATTTCCCTTCTTCGGTAAGTTCTCCATCGGAATTAGATTTGTTTTCTCTTATACAGTTTTTCAAAAAGTCTATAAAAGTTAATGTTTCGGCATGTAAAACACTGTCTGTCCTGTTAAAATTTCTGCCGGTAATACTTATACCGTCATCATCTTTAGTAGCATTTACGGACGAATTTATTAAATAAGCACCTATCGGAGGTTGAATAAATGTTGTCAAAAAGCTTCTGCTTTGCCTTGCAAGTTTAGCCTGTTTCAAAGCTTCCGCCATATATCTTTCATCTTCAGTCTTTATTTCATCATCGGATACTTCTTTTATTGTTTGTATATTATTAAAGTTTCCAATACCGGCTTTTATGTTATTTATAAATTTGCTGAATTTTGTTTTAACGGTAAACATTAAAGATGATTTTGTGTTTTTCAATCTTGTTTTAATGTTATATATTTCCTGTAATTCTTCGTAATTATTACCAACAAAAGAAACGCAAGAATCTTTATCCGTAATTTCTGCGGTCGAATAATAAAGTATTTTTATTGCGGGTTGTATTAAATAAGGATTTATATATAATTCTTTCAGAAACTTTCTGTTAACAAAAATTACGGGATTTCCGTTTATTGTTTCTACTCTCATCGGTACAATATTATCCAATAAACTGTCATCCTCCGAAACTTTTATTTCTACATTATCTCCGAATAAATAATATTGTTTTGCAATTTTAAATATTTCATCAACCGTTAAATTTTGTTGTCTTTTTGAAAGGAGTACCTGTTTTTCCGTTTTTTGAGAAGTGCCAAAATCTTTTGATATTTGCGCATCGGCATAATTAACATCTACAGAAAAACCTTGATCTTTAGCTTCTATTTTAATCGTCAACTTATCTTTTAATTCCGGATTATTTCCTATCCAGTTATTTATCTCTTTCTGAAAAGATGCGATGTCCGTAAAAAATATTCGCCAGGAAGATATGATTGATAAAATATTTGAAGCTATTTGTTCGTCTGTTCCGTATTTCAATGTTGTTGAAAACAATTTGTTAAAAGCGTTTGTTAAATTAAGATTTGGAGTTAGAACTATGTAAGATATTTTTTCTTCTTTTAATTTTTTTGTTATATCCGAATGGAAACCGCCGACAACAGCAATTTTATCGGTATTGTCTTTTAGTAAATTAGTGACAAAAATTTCATTTCTGTTTATGTTCGTATCAAAAAAATCAAACAAATCTTTATCGTTTAGCAAGTACAAAGCAAAAGCAAGTAAATCGTTTGATAAATATTTGTTTAATAATTCCGTAAAATATTTTTTGTTTTCTTTTAATAACGTGTAGTGCGAAGACAAAATATTAACATTTACCAAATCTTTTAAAAATTCGGTGTAATTTCCTAAATTTATCAATTCTCTTTCATTTTGCTCTAAACGCTCTTTGTTCAACAAACCGTTTATATAATATTCTTTCTCATATAACAAACTTACCATATTTATTTCGGAAAGCAATTTGTTGGACTGTAAATAGATAATAAAATCTTTGTTTTTTTTGTTTTCTTTAAATTCCGGTAATTTTGAATCTATATAATCGTAAATTTGTGCATATCCGTAATCGGAATTTTGCCTTAACAAATTGTATACGGCAGAATCATCTTTGGATTTTTTAACAAAATTTTTAAATTGTGAATTTAATTTTTTTGAATTTATCGATGATAAATTTTTTGAAACCGTTTGATATTTTTGTAAGTTCGGATACTTATCAGGAATATTACTGTTATTTAATCGGATAGTTTGTAATGATAATATTCTGTCAATAATATTTTGTTGTTTTAATTCCGTTACCCGTTCTATTATGTTATCGATAATGTAATTATTAAAATTTTTATTTTTTTCTATTTTTTCAAGCAGTAATAAATTTTCCGTATATTCTTTTTTGTCTTCCAATCCCTTAACATAGTTGCTCTTATCACTTAACACAAAATATTCACATGCACTTAAAACAGATGCTTTAAACAGGTTATCTATTGTTTCTTTCCTTAATTTTTCGTCAGGTATGGAATTTAATAAGGAAACATCGAGAGTATTATCTACTATACCTTCACCGTATATTTCAAAATTTTGTTTTTCGGATAAATTGTTTAAAGCGGAATATATTTTTTCTTGTGTTGCAAAATCGTTATGTAAATCTTGTATTAATATTATTATATTTTCACTTTTGTTACTTGCATACGAATCGGTTACTTTAAACAAATTTAAAATATCTTTATCCAACAGGTTTTTAAAGCTGTTGTCTGTTGTTTCAACAGCCGCAAAAGACGGAAAAACAGTGCCAAACAAAAGTAACACTGATAATAAAGCTGCAAGAAATTTTTTTGATAAAGTATCCATAATAATAATTATAGTATAATTCATTGAAAAATCAAACAGTTTTTTATAATTCCTGTAACCAACCGTTATATAATCCGGCAGAATTGAAATCTTCCAAAACTTTATCGTATTCTTCCGGAGTTATTTTTCTGTTGAGTTCTTCAATGGTATGAGAAATATTTGCGGTATGATATTGTGCCATAACACTCATATATGTATCTTGTGAAATTTCGGTTGCAACAAAATTAAATATTTCTTTTGAACCGGCAATATTGTTAGGTAAAACAAGATGTCTTATTAAAATACCTTTTACGGCCAAACCGTCAGCATCAAATTTTAAAATACCTTTTTGCCTGTACATTTCTTTTATCGCTGTTCGATTATTTTCAACATAGTTATCAATTTTGGAATATTTTTTTGCATTTTCGTTTGACGAATATTTCATATCAGGCATATAAATATCTATGAACGGTTCCATAAGTTCCAACACCTGTTTGCTTTCGTATCCTCCGCAATTTGAAAGAACAGGAATTGTTAAACCTTTTTGTTTTGCGATAAAAATTGTTTCGGCTGCCATGGGATAAACATGTGTCGGCGTAACTAAATTTATATTATTGGCACCTTTGTTTTGCAAATCTATCATTTTATCGGCAAGTTGTTCGGTTGTAATGGAATTTCCGTTACCGAGTTGACTTATCGGAAAATTTTGGCAAAAGACACAAGCTAAATTACAGTTTGTAAAAAATATTGTTCCGGAACCTTTTTCACCGGAGACAGGAGGTTCTTCCCCGTAATGTAAATTAACACTTGCAACTTTAAAATCTTTAGCGGTTCTGCATGCACCTTTTTCGCCTTTAATACGATTCACACCGCAATTTCTCGGGCATAACGAACATTTTTCCATAAGTTGATATAATTTTCTGATATTTTGTTCCATAAAAGGTATTATATCAAATTGGAAGAATAATAACGATAAAACGACGGAAAGTTAAAGATTGTACGACTAAGAAATTTTTAGAGAGGTTAACAAATCCGTTAAGAAATAGTCTGAAATTAACATCAAAACCATTGAAACCATAACCGAACTCGTTGTTGCTTTTCCAACACCTTCGGCACCGCCGGAACATTGAAATCCTTTATGACATGCCACCGTTACAAGTATTCCCGCAAAGAAAAAAGATTTTATAAAACCGTGAAGAAATGTTTGAACCGTCATAACATCCAAAATGTCGCCCATATAAACAGTTGAAGGTATGTTCCAAGTTAAATAAGATACCAACAGACCGCCATAAGTACCGACAATATTCGATATGGCAACAAGCAAAGGCAACATCAATATACAAGCTATAAATCTCGGAACTGCCAAATATCTAATCGGGTTTGTTCCCAAAGTGTATAATGCATCTATTTGTTCGGTAACTTTCATTGTTCCTATTTCCGCCGTTATTGCAGCACCTACTCTGCCGGTAATAACAACAGCGGTTAAAACAGGTCCCAATTCTTTTACCAAAGAATACCCTGTAATCATACCGATATAAACGGGTTCATTAAAAAGATTTGCCGTAGCAGAACCTACCTGCAAAGCTAAAACCATACCGACAAAAAAAGATGTTAGAAGTATGATAGGAAATGACATATATCCTACTTCCACCATCTGTATTATTGTATTCTTGATATTTATTTGCCCTTTGATTATGCAGACAAAAGTATCTACCACCAACTGTGAAGCTGTTCCAAGACCTTTTATATTGTCTTTTAACCTTTTAGCAAATGGAACTTTTAAAATTTGTTCTTTCATGTTTTTATTAAACTATAATTCTTGGAACTCTCGGAGAAATTGAACAAGTTACTTCATAACTTATTGTATTTTGTAATTTTGCCAACTCTTCGGCTTTAATTGTTTCTTTACCTTGTGTTCCCAACAATACAACTTCGTCACCTATGCTCACACCTTTAACATCGGTAACATCTATCATCATCATATCCATTGTGATTCTTCCGGCGACAGGACATTTTTTCCCTCTAACCAAGACATCGGCTTTGTTAGACAACACTCTTCCGTAACCGTCGGCATACCCTACAGGAACAGTTGCTATAACGGAATTTTTGTTTGTAACAAATGTTCTTCCGTAACTTACGCAAAAACCCGAAGGAACTTTTTTCAAATATATAATTTTGGTTTTCCATGTAAGAACAGGTTTTAGTTTCAATTTTTGTTGAGTGTGTTCAAACGGAGACAAACCGTATAAACCTATTCCCGGTCTAACCATATCAAGGTGGGTTTTTTTACTGCTGATTAATGCAGCCGTATTTGCCGCATGTGCAATAAATTTTAATCCCAAACTTTTTGCATATTTTACAACTTCGTTAAATTTACTTAATTGATTTTCCGTATATGTTAAATTTGTGTCTGCTACGGCAAAATGTGTGTACATACCCGACATTTTTATTTCGGGCATATTAACTATTTTTTGTAATATAATGTTTGTATTTTCACCTGCAATAACACCAACTCTTCCCATACCGGTATCAACTTTTAAATGAAACTCCAATTTCTTTTGAAACTTTTTGGCAAGGTTTGAAAGTTCATGTAACCCCTGCAAACTTGATATTGTGGGTATTAAATCCCAAAAAGTTGCTACCGATAAATATTCCAAAGGATAACCGCTTCCAAACACTAAAATTTTAGCTTTAATTCCCGCCTTTCTAAAAGAAATACCTTCCTCTATAGAAGAAACACCTATACCGTAAATTCCGGCTTTTACGGCTTCTTTTGCAAGTTCTATTCCGCCGTGCCCGTAAGCATTCGATTTTATAACTGCAAGAACTTTTGTATCGCTTTTTAAGTACTCCTTTATCTTTTTTAAATTAAACAAAAAATCACTTTTGTCTATTTCTACCCAAGTTGGTCTAAAAAAAGATGATGGTGGTTGTTCCTTCATTAATGTTCCTCCATAGATGTTGGTGCACTGCTGCTAAAATCTTTATTATAAAATTTTGTATAGTTGCCTTCAAATAAAAGATGTGCCGTTCCTACAGGACCGTTTCTTTGTTTTGCTATTATTATTTCAGCATCATTTTGCGTTGCAGGATCCAAATCCTGACCTTTATCTTTATAGTAACTTTCTCTGTGAACAAAAGCTACTACATCGGCATCCTGTTCGATTGCTCCGGAATCTCTTAAATCGGAAAGCATAGGCCTTTTATCTTTGCCTCTCTGTTCGGTTTGTCTTGAAAGCTGCGAAAGTGCAATTACGGGAACATTCAAATCTTTTGCCAATGCTTTTAACGACCTTGAAATTTCCGCAGTTTCTATTTGTTTGGATTCGTATCTTTTACCGTTACCTGTTCCTCTTATTAACTGCAAATAATCTATAATTATTAAAGACAAAGGATTGCCTTGCTTTTCAAGTTTTGTTGCAAGTTTTTTTGCGGTTGCTCTTATTTCTACAGAACTCATATCGGCATCACAAATATACATGGGAGCTTTACCTATTTTTGATATTGCCGTAGTGAGTTTCGGCCAATCAGAATTCTTAAATTTGCCTTGTCTTAAATCTTGTCCGCTGACTTGTGCAACGGAAGCCAAAAATCTCATCATCAAAGCTTCTTTTGACATTTCCAAAGAAAATATTGCTACCGAATGAGGATCTTTTGAAGTCACCGAAACATTTTCCGCAATGTTTAGTGCAAATGCTGTTTTACCCATTGACGGTCTTCCCGCAATAATAATAAGTTCGGATTGTTGAAGACCTGCCGTCATTTTATCCAATTCCGTAAAACCGGTTCTAAGGCCGGGAACATCGTTTCTGTCTTTGTACAGGTTTTCAAGTTTTGATACTACCGAAGGAACCAATTCTTCCGGCGTGGAAAAATCGGTTGCATTGTTTTGTTTTGATATATTAAACAATACAGTTTGTGCATCGTCCAAAATTGTTTCCGAAGGAGAATCTTCGGAAAAAGCATCCGTGACCATATTTGAACCGACAGTTATTATTTGTCTCAATATGGATTTATCTTTTACTATATTTGCATAATATTCTACATTTGCTGCCGTTTGTGCAGCATCTATTAAACTAAACAAATATTTTATACCGCCGGCATCATTAAAAAGTTTGTTTGTCTTTAATCTGTTGGATACGGTAACAGGTTCGGCAACTTCTCTGTCGCTTAATTCTTTTATTGCACCGAAAATAAGTTTATGTACTTCTTTATAAAAATCATCTTCTCTTATAAGTTCCATAGCTTTTATTATTGCATCTTTTTCTATAAGCATTGCACCTAATAAAGCCATCTCGGCATCTATCGATTGCGGCGGTGTTTTCCTTTCTAAATCTTTTGGCATTAAATACTTCTCCTTTTTACGTTTACAACCGGGAAAAAATAAATTTTCGATATCTTATGTAGAAAAAAATTATAGTCAATAATTAACAAAAAATCAAGAAAAAACAAGTTAAAATTTAAGTATAAAAAATAAAAACGGAAAGACCGTAAAAATCTTTCCGTTTTATATTTGTTATTTGATGCTTTAAATACTTATTTCTTTTCTTCAACTACATCAATATTAACTTTTGCTATTACTTCAGGATGTAATCTTACATTTACCGTTACTTTACCTACTTCTTTTATAGGTGCAGGCAACAATATATCGTGTTTGTTAATATTAAATTCTTGTTCTGCAAACAATTTTGCCAAATGTGCCGTTGTTATTGAACCGAAAATCTTTCCGTTTTCACCGAGTTTAACTTTAATTGAAAACTCAGCTTTTTCAATTTTCTCGGCAACAATTTTAGCATTATTGATAATTTCTTCTCTTTCTTTTTCAAGTCTTGATTTTTCTCTTTCCCAAATTTTCATATTTTGAGGAGTTGCTTCCATAACAAGTTTTTTAGGCAACAAATAGTTTCTTGCAAAACCTGCAGCAACTTCTTTTATTTCACCTTGTCTTCCTACATTTGTTATATCCGATCTTAAAATAACTTTCATTTATTTCCTCCAATAAAACTAATTTGCCGAAAACGGTAATAAAGCCAACATTCTTGCTCTTTTTATCGCCTTGCATAATTCTCTTTGATGTTTTGCACATGTGCCTGTAACATTACCGGAAAGAATTTTTCCGCTTTCTGTAACAAATGTTCTTAAAAGACTTACATTTTTATAATCTATTTCTATTTTATCCGTGCAAAAACGGCAAACTTTTCTTTTCATCATTCCACCCTTTCTGAACTTACCGGCAGGTTTCGTTCCGGCAGGATGTGTATTTTTTTTCTCTATTGACATTTTTTATTCCTCCAAAATTTTAAAACGGAACTTCTTCATCATCTATAACTGTACTATCGGAAACGTATTCCGCTTCTGCTCCTTCAACAGACTTTGTCTGTTGAGCCGACTGCGCATCAATTCTTACCAAAAATTGAACTCTTGAAGCAACAACTTCAAGTCTTGATCTTTTTGTTCCATCGGCTGACTGCCAACTGTTACTTCTAAGTCTGCCTTCAACATAAACCGGCATACCTTTTTTTAATCTGTCGTTGCATCTGTCAGCTTGATCTCCCCATACGATTATAGGAACGAAAGTAGGGTCGGAATCTCGCCATTCACCGGTTACCTGATCTTTTATTCTGCTGCTCATTGCTATATCAAATCTGCAAACGGATTTTGATGTAGTTGTTCTTTTTAATTCAGGATCTCTGGTTAATCTACCAACTAAAATAACACTATTTTGTTGTGGTATCTGATATACTTGATTCTGCATTTTCTACTTCCTCTTTTTTATCTTCTTCTTTCTTTTCTTCAACAGGTGCTGCAACTTCAGCTGCTGCTTCTTTTTTTGCTTCAACAGCTTTAGCTTTTTTTACAACTTTTTTCTTAGGTTCAACTTTTACGGTTAAGAATCTGATAACATCATCGTTAACTTTAAAAAAGTTTTCCAATGAAAGAACAACCGAACCGTTGGCATCAAACTCAACATACACATAATTTCCTTCACGGAATTTCTTGATGTTGTAAGCAAGTTTTTTCTTTCCTAATTGTTGAAGATTTTTGATTTTTCCGTCAGCGGTTTCAATTATTTTTGAAACTTTTACAACTAAGTCTTCTACTTTTGTAGAATCTAGTTCCGGAGAACAAATGAAAGTACATTCGTAACTCATTGATACTACCCCCTTTTTGGATTTCTGTTGTTTAACAACAGCTCAGCCCCTTTCGGAGCAAAGATTGATTTGTTAAGTATATATTTTTTTTATACTTTTTTCAAATTAAAAAATTGCTAAACAATAAACTATTTTATTAAATAAATGATTGCAGCTTTATGTATATGCAATCTGTTTTCCGCTTGTTCAAATATATTATCTTCCTGTTTATTCATAACTTCAGCCGTTATTTCTTCACCTCTTATAGCCGGAAGACAATGCAACACTATACAATTTTTGTTTGCTTTTGAAAGTAACTTATCATTTACTTGATACTTTACAAAAGCTTTATGTCTTTCAACGGTTTCTTTTTCTTCTCCCATTGAAATCCAAACATCCGTATAAATAACATCGGAACCTTTTACATCTTCGATATTATCACTTATTTTAATATTTGCTTTTGTTGTTTTTCCTACGGTCAAAGCTTTTTCCAACAACCTTTTGTTCGGTGCATATTTTTTAGGTCCCAACAACAAAAAGTTAAGTCCCAAAACCGCAGATACAGCAAGCCAAGAATTTGCAACATTATTTGCATCTCCGACAAAAGAAATTTTTAGTTTTTGTAACTGTTTCAAATTCTTGATTTTATATTTTTCTATTATCGTCATCAAATCCGCTAATATTTGTAAAGGATGCTCCGCATCCGTTAAAGCGTTTATTACCGGTATTGACGAATATTTTGCAAATTCTTCCAAATAGCTGTGTTTAAAAGCTCTTATAACTATAGCATCCAAATATCTTGATAAAACATGTGCGGTATCATAAACGGATTCGCCTCTTGTCGTTTGCAATTTTTTTATATCAAGATTCAACGGTGTTCCGTCTTCCTGACACATAGCGGCGGAAAAAGAAACCATCGTTCTTGTGGAAGGCTTTTCAAATATTAAACCTATAACTTTCCCTTTCAATTGAAACTTTGATTTTTTTTGTTTTTTCAATTTTACGGCAGATTGAATAATGTTCCAAATCTCTTTTGATGTTAAATCGTATATTGATAATATATGTTTTATTTTCTTCATAACACACACTCTTACTTTTACAACTTTCTTTTAAAACATAAAAACAAGAAGACTAATTTTGATGTCTTCTTGTTTTTATAATTTTAAACTTTATAAAAACTACATCTTTGAATTTTGATCTATATATATTCCAGGCCCCATTGTTGAAGAAACTGAAATACTTTTAACATATTGACCTTTTGCTGCTGAAGGTTTTGCTTTCAAAACCGCACTTACTAAAGTCTTTATGTTTTCCACTAATTTATCTTTTTCAAAAGAAGCTTTACCTACGGAACAATGAACTATTCCGAAAGAATCGTTTTTATATGCTACTTTACCTTTCTTTAATTCTTGAACTGTTTTACCGATATCAAATGTAACTGTTCCCGATTTCGGGTTTGGCATCAAACCTTTAGGACCTAATATTTTTGCAACTTTACTTAAATCTTTCATACAATCAGGTGTTGCAACCAAAACATCAAAATTTAAGTCACCTTTTGCAATATCTTCTATTAAATCAGTTGAACCGACTTTATCTGCACCGGCTTTTTCAGCTTCAGTTTGTTTTTCGCCTTTAGCTACAACGAAAACTGTTCTTGTTTTACCGATACCGTTAGGTAACAAAACTGTTCCTCTGACTATTTGATCACTCTGTTTAGGATCTATTCCCAAACGAATGTGAACTTCTACTGATTCGTCAAATTTTGCTTTTGCTGTTTGTTTTACTAAATCTGCTGCTTCTTCAACAGAATAAAGTTTGTTTGAGTCTACCAATTTTGATAATTCTTTTAATCTTTTTGCCATTTTAATTCTCCTGTGGTTCTTTCGCCGTTTTAATAACAGCTCCCACTTTTCTAATTTATAATTTACAATTTATAATTTATAATTAAATACTTTTATAAATTGTCGTTATTTTTGTTTTATTTCAATTCCCATACTTCTTGCCGTACCTTCAACCATCAACTTTGCACCTTCCAAATCGATAGCATTTAAGTCAGGCATTTTTTGTTTTGCAATTTCTTCAACTTGAGCTTTTGTAATAGAACCGACTTTAGTTTTATTAGGAACTCCCGAAGCTTTTGCAACTTTTGCTGCTTTTTTTATCAATGCAGGAACCGGAGGCATCTTTGTTATAAATGTAAATGATCTGTCTTCATATACGGTAATAACAACAGGTGTTGCCATACCTTGTTCCATTTTTTTTGTTCTTTCATTGAACTGTTTACAAAAATCCATTATATTTACACCCTGTTGACCTAATGCAGGACCAACCGGTGGTGCAGGATTTGCTGCACCTGCAGGTATTTGTAACTTAATTTGTGTTTTTACTTTCTTTGGTGGCATTTTAAATCTCCCTTAAACTGCAACTATATTTTCTTGAGCATTGAAAATATAATTTTTTACTTTATTTTAATCGTGCTGCCGTAACATACAGCATTCGTTTATTAAACTTTTTCTACTTGTAAGAAATCCAACTCAACAGGTGTAGGTCTTCCGAATATGGTAACCATAACTTTCAACTTACCTTTTTCCTGGTTAACTTCTTCAACTACACCGATAAAGTGGTTGAAAGGACCTTCTGTTATTCTTACATTTTCATCCTTTTCAAATGAAATTGCCGGTCTTGGCTTTGCATCATCAGGATTTGTAACCGCTTTTATAAGATTAGCAACTTCTGATTCCGCCATAGGCGCAGGTTTTACACCGCCCAAGAAACCGGTTACTCCGGTTGTGTTTCTAACTAACCAATATGTTTCATTATTTATTATCATTTCTATAAAAACATATCCCGGATAAAACTTTTTCTTTCTTATTTTTTTCTTATTATTTTTTACTGAAACAACTTCTTCAGTAGGAACAAGAACTTGAGAAATAAAATCTTGCATACCAAGATTTTCAACTGTTCTTTCTATGCTGTTTTTTACTTTATCTTCATGTCCCGAATATGTATGAACTACATACCACTGCTTAGCCATTTTCTACCTCAAATTTAATATTATGCCCAATGCACTCGATAATATCATATCAACCAAACCAACAAATATTGCCATAATTATAACAAAAACTATAACAACAAAGGTCGTCGCTACAACTTCTTTTTTACTTAACCATGTAACTTTTGTTAATTCAAAATAAGCATCTTTAAAAAATTGTATTGCTTTTCCCATAAAACCGTCTCACTTTAAAATATTATAATCCATCTTTTTAAACCGGGGGCAGATGGATTTGAACCACCAAAGCCGGTTTTGGAGACCGGAAGTTTACCGTTAGCCTATGCCCCCAGGTTAGTAAACTATTTTGTCTCTTTATGCAAAACATGTTTTCCGCATGTCTTACAATATTTCTTTACTTCTAATTTTCCTTCTTGTTTCTTGCCTCTTGCAAAATAATAATTTCTGTTTTTGCATTCGGTGCAAGCCATCGTTATGATTACTCTGTCTCCCATTTTCCTAACTCTCCAAAAATATTTACTGCAAATTATTCAATAATCTTAGTAACAACACCGGATCCAACTGTTCTTCCGCCTTCTCTGATTGCAAATCTTAATTGCTCATCCATTGCTACCGGCATTATTAATTCTACATCCATCTCTACATTATCTC
>JAEEGJ010003904.1_pt1 | contig 53377 bp, 40 predicted proteins | sample 8958761 | NCBI WGS metagenome assembly JAEEGJ01 (sample SAMN16246546, study PRJNA631951) | gut metagenome | biome: gut microbiome; feature: rumen; material: RS-attached | host: Bos | place: Iran: Karaj | collected 2018-10
TTGTGCTTATGTACTTGGAGATTATTGTTGCATCGACGGACAAACTGTAATACACCAAACACATGAACATTCTATTTCTCGGAATAGTGGTATTCCTTATTATCCTTGCCGTTTTCGACCTTGTGGTGGGCGTGAGCAACGACGCTGTGAACTTCCTGAACTCTGCCATCGGCGCCAAAGTGGCGAGACACAAAACGATTGTAACTGTTGCGGCTATTGGCGTATTTGCTGGTGCCGCTATGAGCAACGGCATGATGGACGTAGCTAGGCATGGTATCATGACTCCACAATACTTCTCGTTCTACGATGTGATGTGCGTGTTTCTGGCCGTGATGGTGACGGATGTAGTGCTGCTTGACATATTCAACACGCTTGGCATGCCGACATCAACCACCGTCTCGATGGTGTTTGAACTGCTGGGGGGAGCCTTCGCCATCGCCCTGCTATGGATTCACAGTGGGGCAAGGGCGGCTGACGGAACTCCACTCTCATTAGGCGACCTGCTGAACACGGAGAAAGCCATCTCGGTTATCCTTGGCATTTTCCTTTCAGTAGCAATCGCGTTTGTCCTCGGTACATTGGTGCAGTGGGTGGCGCGGCTGGTGTTCACCTTCACATATCGTGTGAACGGAAGGACCACTAACCAGTCGGGCCAAATGGGAGGACTCGTTGCATCGTCGTTGAAGATTGGCATATTTGGTGGACTATCGGTGACGGTCATCGTCTGGTTTCTGCTTATCAATGGTTTGAAAAGCAGCAGCCTAATGACCCCAGAGTTGAAAGATATCATCAATCAGAATACCTGGCTGGTTATTGGCGGAGGCATTGTGTTGTTCTCCGTGCTGATGACCATATTGAGCGCAATGAAACTGCCTGTGTTGAAGTTCGTGGTATTGCTGGGCACATTCGCCCTGGCAATGGCATTTGCCGGCAACGACCTCGTGAACTTCGTAGGCGTACCGCTGACAGGGCTTGAGGCCTATCAAGACTATACGGCAAAAGGCAATGGCGACGCAAAGGGCTTTATGATGCAGTCATTAATGGAGAGCGCTCATACACCTGCCCTTTATCTCATCGCGGCTGGTGTGGTGATGGTGCTCGCACTGGTATTCTCGAAAAAGGCACAAAATGTGGTGAAAACTTCAGTTGACCTCTCCCGTCAAGATGAGGGTGACGAGATGTTCGGTTCGAGTGGTGCCGCTCGTTCTTTGGTACGGACTACTCAAAAGGTGGCAACTGCTGTCGCAGCATTGATACCCAATCGCATAAAGAAATGGATTGACTCGCGCTTTAATGCCGACGAAGCAGTATTACCTAATGATGCAGCATTCGACCAGATTCGCGCAGCCGTCAATCTTGTTCTCGCAGGACTTCTTGTTGCTCTCGGTACCAGCATGAAACTGCCGCTCTCCACGACATACGTCACCTTTATGGTGGCCATGGGAACCTCGCTTGCCGACCGTGCATGGAGCCGCGAAAGTGCCGTGTTTCGAATTACAGGCGTATTGAGTGTCATCGGCGGATGGTTTCTCACTGCTGGCGCGGCATTCATCTTGTGTTTCCTCGTCACCATTGTATTGCATTTTGGCTCGTTCGTGGCGATGTTTTTAGCCATTGCGCTGGCTGTCGTGTTAATCATCCGAAGCAACCGACGCTTTGAAAAGAACAACAAGAGCAGTGAAACTGACGTGTTGTTTAAGGAAATCCTTCGCACCAACGACAAAACTGAATGTTGGAAAATGCTTTGTAAACATGTGAACTATATCACCATAGACAACCTACAATTTGTGGTAAATCATTATGAGACATTAACTACGGCTTTCTTATTGGAAGACTACCGTATGCTAAAGCATGCCGTTGTTCAGCTTGAGAGTCAACGAAAAGAGATTAAGCGTCAACGGAGAAAACAAATTATTGCAATGCGCCGTATTGACCCTGTACTCAGCGTGGAAAAAGGCACATGGTACTTCCTCACGATCAATTCCCTCGCGCAAATGGTGTATTGTTTGAAACGCATGGGTGAACCGTGCTTGGAACATGTAGGCAATAATTTTCGTCCAATTCCCATCAAATATGTCAACGACTTTTTCTTCCTACGCGATGAGATTGTACGCGTTTTTAACCGAGCTATTATTACTAAAACCAGCAGCCAAATTCGCGATGATGCCGCCAAAATCCAAAGCAAGCTATCTGATTACCGTAAAATAATCATTAAGGATATCCAAACCAAACAACTCAACATTGAGAGCATGACTGTCTTCCTCAACCTTGTTCAAGAATCGCAAGAACTTCTTAGTGCTTTGCGCCATACGATGAGAGGCAAGGATAAGTTTGAGGAATAGAAAAAGGCTAATAGAGAAATGAGCGACAACAAGGATTGTGTTAAGATTCAGCATTTGATTGATGAGGCAGAACGGCTGCCGAAGGATGAGGCTATGATGGTGCTGAAGGCGGTGCGGTCGGCTGTGGCGGTGGGGAACGACGACTGGGACAGGATCCTGGAACTGGCCATGGAGCGCATCGCAGAACGGCAGGACGCGCAACCCGTCTGCAGCTCGTACCATATCGCCAACCGCCAAATCACGAACTTCGTGAAAATCATGCGGGCGGCCTACGACATCCACATCTTTGAGTGCAACAACGGCCTGTATGCCTCGAACTTTGAGGATTTCATCGGTGCTTTGGGGGCTTTCTTCAACACCGAAATCAACGCGCCTCATGTGCTGCTATCTACGGCGAAACAGAACAACAATTTCATGGAAGTGTTCAAGAAACTCACGGCCAAGGCCTCGGACTACTACTGCAGGGGCGATGCCCTTGAAAGCACAAGAGGGAAGCACGGTGTCAAGGGATGCTCGTTGGAGATGGAAATACCCTTCCAAGAATTTTAAGTTAAGTTTAAGTATCGTATTCGTTTGTCAACAAGTCCTCACCTTTGCCCACGATTTAACCGTCGTGGGCTTTTCTTTCATCGGTACCATGGAGAAGGCCCAGGCACAAAACGAAAGCATTATGTTAGACACCATCACATTCGACCAACTGCCGCAAGCCGTCTCCCACATCCTTGACGGCATCACGGAAATCAAGTCCATCTGCGAAGAGCTCCGCGAGAATGGCTCTGGGAAAGACACCTACATGACCGTTGAGGAACTGTGCGCCTATCATCCCGACCACCCTTCGCACCAGACCGTCCGCCGCTGGAAACGGCTCGGCTACATCCCTTTCTATAAAGACGATGAAACGCGCCGCGTGAAGTTTAAGAAGTCGGAAATCGACGCTTGGATAGCGTCGAGCCGCCACATGTCGCGTGAGGAACAAGTTGCCCTCCGTAACGCTAAAATTCTCGCTCAACGGCGACAAATGGAGATAGGAGGCCTTGACGATGACGACGAATGAAGACCTTAACGCCTACCCTATCCTTTACGACTGGATAGAGCTCTCAGACCTGATGCTGATGCTGCACCTCACCAAGAACACCCTCAAAGAGTGGTGCTCGGAAGGTGAGCTGAAGTGCAGCCGTATCAAGAACAAGACCTATTTCCTGCGCCAGGACATCGAGCGCTTCATGTATTCACACTACCAAAACTACAGGCCATGAACATGGACAAGACCAACGCCCCGGCGATGTATTTCTGGGGCACGCCGAACAACTACGCCGTGAAGCCTTCGGCCAAGTGCGACCTGAAGAAGATGCCGGGCTTCAGCATCTTCAGGCGACCCATCACGAACAAATATCCCTACCAGGTGGTGAACCTGATCGATGTGTACAACTACATCATCTGCAGCTATGCCAAGGACCGCACCAGCGAGTACCGCGCCATCAAGGATGAGCGGTACCGCCGACAGTACAAGGCCGACATGTTCGACTACTGCACTTTCTCCGGCATCTTCTCCGTCCGTGCCGACAGGGCCATCATCCAACATTCAGGGTATATCTGCCTCGACTTCGACCATCTGAAGGATGTGGAGGCTGTGTTTGAGGCCTTGAAGGAAGACCCATACTTTGAGACGCTGCTGCTGTTTCGCAGTCCGTCGGGCGACGGACTGAAATGGGTGGTCTCGTTCACGGATTCCTTCCTCCGATACGGCAACGGCGGGGAGTCTTTCGGGGAATACCAGGTTAGGTTTTTCGCCAGCCTCTACAACTACATCTTCAACCACTACGGCGTGGAGGTGGACAGGCATTGCAGGAACCTCTCACGGGCTTGCTATTTGCCACACGATGCGGAAGCCTATCTCAATCCCTCGCTGCTATGAAAGACGCTGTTTTCAACCCTGCCGAATGGGACGCTGTGGGCGCGGAGAAGGTGAAGAAGACACCTTCTCCAGCCGTCGGCGTGTCGGCGCAACAGGCGGCCATCCTTGCCGTGGTGGAGGCCGTGGAGGCCTCGGGCATCGACATCACGGCCAGTTATTCCGACTGGTTGGCCATCGCGTTCGCCCTGGTGTCGGAGCTGGGCGAGGACGGGCGCGAGCTGTTCCACCGCCTGAGCCGTTTCTATCCAGGCTACGACGCTGCTGAGGCCGACCGACAGTATTCGGCCTGTCTGTGTGACGGCAGCCGTGAAATCAGCATCGCCTCGCTCTACGGCATCGCCAAGGCGCACGGCATCCGATGGGCTGCGGGTGGCGCACTTCCTTCCTCGTTTTCCTCACGAAAACGATGTGAGGAAATTGAGGAAAATGAGGAAGTGAGGAAAATGGAGGCCGCGCGCATCGGCACTTTCTCGCAGTCGGTGAAGGCGCAGCTGCCCGGCATCCTGAGGCGCATCGTGGCTGATGCCGTGTCGGAAGTGGATGCCGACCTGCTCATCCTCGGCTCGCTGACGGTGTTTTCGGCGTGTATGCCGAATGTTTACGGGGTGTATGACCGTCGGGAGGTGTTCGCCAACTTGTTCCTGTATGTGACGGCCAGCGCGTCGTCAGGCAAAGGACGGCTGTCGCTGTGCCGACACCTGGCCGCTCCGCTGCATCGGGAGTTGCGGGAACAATACCGCAAATCGATGGAGCGGTACAAACAGGAGCAGGTGCAGTATGTCATCAACAGGAAGAACGGCGACATGGAGGAACCACAGGAGCCGCCATTTCTGACGCTGTTCATCCCGGCTAATAGCACGGCGACGGTGGTGTATCAGACTTTGTCGCAAAATGACGGTGTGGGGCTGCTGTTTGAGACCGAGGGCGACACGCTGGCCAACGCCTTCAACTCGGACCTGGGCAACTATTCGGACGGCTTCAGGAAGGCTTTCCACCATGAAGCGATATCGTACCTGCGGAAGAAAGACCGCGAATATGTGGAAATCACGAAGCCGAAGTTCTCGGCCATCCTGTCGGGAACGCCGGAGCAAGTGTTCAACTTGATACCCTCGGCGGAGAACGGGCTTTTCAGCCGCTTCATCTTCTACGTGATGCCGACCGAAATCGTGTGGCACGACATGTTTGATGCCTCGGACGGTCCGACGGCCGATGAGCTCTTTGAGCAAATCGGCAGGGATTTCTACCAGTTCCACAAGCCGCTGACGGAACAGGCGGTGCGTTTCAGCCTGCAGCGGGAGCAGCAAGGCAGGTTCAACGCTTTCTTCACGCAAGCGCAGGAGGAATATGCGGCCTTGTTTGGCAACGACATCATCGCCTCGGTGCGTCGTCTCGGGCTGATCTTCTTCCGGATTACGATGATTCTGACGGTGCTGCGGCAGATGGACGAGGGCGACTTCCCGCCGCCGACAGGCGAAGGGGAACGGAAAGAGGCATCGTTGGCGTGTGCGGATGCAGACTTCGACACGGCCATGGAGATGGTGAGGGTGCTGCTGCGGCACTCGGCCTCGGTATTCCAGAGCTTGCCACGCAGGACGGAGCGACGTTTCAGGCAGGGCAGGCAGCAGCGCACGGAGGGCAGCCGACAGGCTTTGCTGTCGGCCTTGCCGGACACTTTCAGCCGCACGGCTTATCTTCAGGCGGCTGCCCAAATGGGCATCGGCGAGAAGACGGCTGAGCGGTACATCGCGGATTTGTGCAGGTCGGGGATGCTGGAGCATCCGGCTAATGGGCAATATAACAAGGTGACATGAAAGGGGGTGGCCATCAGTTCGGCAGGGGTTCGCCGTCGGCTGGTTTGTCGAGGAGCATCAGCCATTGCCGAATTTCTTTGAGTACTGGCTCGCGCTCTTCGATGATCTTGGACAGCTCCCGGGCGTAGCGGTGCATGGCTTCGTCGGTGAGGCCGTCGGCCAGCAGGTCGTCGAGACCTGCCAGGCGTTCGTCGAAGTCGGCGATTTGCGCCTTCAGTTCCGTGAGGCGCTGGATGATGAGTTCGTCGTCCATATCTTGTTTTTTGGGGCATAAAAAAGGCGCAGACTGTGCCGTTTTCACAACCGACTGGCTCTGGTAAACCGTTCATACGTGGAAACGACCGCCTGCGCCTATTGGCGCAGGCCTTATCGTTCGGTTCCCGTATGTGAAATTTACCAGATTTCGTCGGTTAGGAACGCGAGCGTAAAGCCCTAATTATGTCTTATACGGGTACAAAAGTAAGACTTTTCTCTTTTTCAAGGTGAAAAAGGGATAAGTTTTTCGCTTTTTGTGGGATGGGGTTTTCCTCGTTTTCCTCACTTTCCTCATTTTCCTCAGGTGTGTTTCGTGAGGAAAAGGACTCGGGACTGCGGGACTTGAGACTGCGGGACGATGCGCTGGGGAGGTGATTTTGTGAGCAGTCGTGAGCAGGTGGGTTTTTCAGGAAGGAGAATTTTGGCGTGTCGATTTTGGGGAAATCCGTGTCAACGGTGGGCAATAATTATCGGGTTTTGTGTCAACGAGGATTCAATTTTGAAAAATCGGTTGACACGTGGTTGACACGGCAGGGGGAGTTTGGGTAAAGAAAAATCCCTAACTTGTTGATTTTCAGAGTTAGGGATTTTGGCTTAGGGTGCCCCGAACAGGAGTCGAACCTGCACACCTCTCGATATACGCACCTGAAACGTACGCGTCTACCAATTCCGCCATCGGGGCTTGGAATCAGTGCCCAGGACAAGAGTCGAACTTGCATGCCGTAATCGGCACCACCCCCTCAAAGTGGCGTGTCTACCAATTTCACCACCTGGGCTCAAATCGGCTGCAAAGATACAGCTTTTTTCATTACCGCGACCACTTTCAGAAAAATTTTCATTATTTTTTTCTCCGCATTACATAATTTCTTATTTTTGAACCGTTTAAAAACCTATCATTATGCTTACAGAAAAAGACCTTCAACAGCTTTCAGAAAGAAACATCAACGAAAATCAAGTAATACAGCAAGTTGCGCAACTCAAACGCGGCACGCAATACGTCCAACTGATGCGCCCAGCCACTCTCGGCGACGGCATCCTGCGCCTCGATGAAGAACAAGTGAAACAGATGACCGCCAACTTTGAGGCTGACAAGGAATTCTACCAGTTCACAAAGTTCGTGCCCGCTTCGGGTGCCGCCTCGCGCATGTTCAAGGACCTCTTCGCTTTCATCGAAACCGCTGAAGAGACCAAGTTCACGGACATCTTCTTCGCCCATATCCACAACTTCGCCTTCTTCGACGACCTCAACGCTGCCGCCAAACGCCTCTACAGCCTCGACATCGACGGTTTGCTGCAACAAGGCCGCAAGGTGGACGTGGTGAAAGCCTTACTCTTGGAAGACGGCCTGAACTACGGCAAACTGCCCAAGGCCTTGCTGAAGTTCCACCATTATGACGGATTCAACCGTCTGGCTTTGGAGGAACATCTGGTTGAAGCCGCCCGCTATGCCACCGACAACGAAGGTGTGGCCAAGCTGCACTTCACCGTCTCGCCCGAACATGAGGAGCCATTCAAAAAGACTGTCGGTGCGTTGAAAGACAGCTATGAGAAGAAATATGGTGTGCGTTACGACATCACCTATTCCTGCCAGAAGCCTTCCACCGACACGGTGGCCATCGACGCCAATGGTGAATTGTTCCGCGAGTCCAACGGCAAAATCCTGTTCCGTCCGGGCGGACACGGTGCCCTCATCGAGAACCTGAACGACCTCGGCGAGGAAATCGTCTTCATCAAGAACATCGACAACATCGTGCCCGAAACCAAGGCGCAGACTACTATTGTATATAAAAAGGTGTTGGCGGGTCTCCTACTCCACCTTCAGCAACGCACGTTCGAGTACCTCGAGATGCTCGACCAAGGTGCAGTCTCTGCCGATGAATTGAACGAAGCCATCCGTTTCGCCAAGGAGCAGCTGATGATGGACATCCCCGACTTCGTGAACGGCTACAACGACATCGAGAAAATCGACTATCTGTACAACAAGCTCAATCGTCCGATGCGCATTTGTGGCATGGTGAAGAACGAAGGCGAGCCCGGTGGAGGCCCCTTCTGGGTGAAGAACCTGGATGACGAGGTATCACTGCAAATCATCGAGTCTTCTCAGATTGACCACAAGAACGCCCAGCAGGAGGCTATCTTCCAAGGCTCGACCCACTTCAACCCTGTCGACCTCGTATGCGGCTGTTGGAATTACAAAGGCGAGGCCTTCTGCCTGACCGACTATGTGGATGCCAATACAGGCTTCATCTCCAATAAGTCGAAGGACGGCCGCGAACTGAAAGCCTTGGAACTGCCCGGCCTTTGGAACGGTGCCATGGCCGATTGGATCACCATCTTTGTTGAAGTGCCCATCGAGACCTTCAACCCTGTAAAGACGGTAAACGACCTGCTGAAGCCGATGCACAGTTAATTGAATAACAAAAAAAGACCTATATCATGACACTCAACAAAGAAGAATTCAAGACCCTCTTGATGCTTTATGCAGCCAATATCGATGGCAACATCAAATCGGAAGAAGTGAAAGTAATGCTCGAGAAGAGCGGATTCGAAACGGTGGAAAAGATGGAGAACCTTTTCGCTAAGATGAGCGACGCCGAAGTTCTCAACACCATCCGTGAGAACAAGCCTCTCTATGCCGCCACCGAGGGCGACCGCATCGACATCCTCGCCGACCTCTGCGCCATCATCGAAGCCGACGAGAAATGCACGGTGATGGAGGAGCAGATGGTAAGGGCAATAAGGAGGCTGCTGGGATGAACACTTCACTCTACACTCCCAACCCTATTGACACCAATGGCATAAAGTTTTCGGATATATTGCTAAACCTTATTGGATAGCAAAATTATCAAATACATCCCCTAGATAGTGAAAATGACTGATATAGACCAATTATGGTAAAAAGAATCTTTCTCCTGTTGACCCTGCTTATTGCCACGGTTGTATCAGTTTTCGCTGAGAACGTATCCGTGCAGACAGCGCAGCGGGCAGCCCAGTCCTTCCTGAATTCAAAACTGCATACCAACACGGATGTTCATCTTATTGATTTTGCTGAGAAGGCATCTTTCCCCAACTTATATGTCTTTGGTAACGACCACTGTTTTATCATCATTGCAGCCGACAATGCTGTGCATCCTGTATTGGGTTATTCTACGGAAGGAGAATTTGGAGTAGAGACAATGCCTGAAAACACTTACGAATGGTTGAAGGCATACGACGAAGAAATTGCATTTGTGACGGAAAGCAGACTGGAAGCTGATAATGAAATCTATTCAGAATGGAACAACCTGTTGAACGGCATCGGTTTAATTCCAAAATCAAGAAGCAGTGTCAGTCCTCTCCTAAGAAGCAAATGGGGTCAAAGTTCTCCTTTCAACGATCTTTGTCCTGCTGACTCAACAGGACCTGATGGCCATTGCCATACGGGATGCGTTGCCACAGCGATTGCCCAAATTATGAACTATTGGGAACACCCGATTAAAGGGGCAGGGTCTTATACATATACACCCAATAGCCATCCTGAATATGGCAGCCAGTATGCCAATTTCGGCAATACCACATACGATTGGGACAATATGAAAAACTATTATTCAAGAGGTTACAATGACACAGAAGCTTTGGCCGTAGCCACATTGATGTATCATTGTGGCGTGTCATTAGGTTCTGAATATGGTCCAGATGGAACGGGTGCCAGATTAATTAATGTCCCAATCGTTCTCTCCCACTACTTTAGGTTCTCTTCAAGTGCTGCATACAGGAGTAAATCCTATGGTGACACCATAAAATACACCAATTCACAGTGGATCGAAATGCTGAAACAAGATCTGAATCTTGGCCGTCCCCTCCCCTATAGAAGTGTCAGGGATGATGGAAATTCCTCTCATGCTTTTGTCTGTGACGGGTATGACGAAAACGATTACTTCCACTTCAATTGGGGCTGGTCGGGAGCATATGACGGTTTTTTTATGATTGGGGCTTTGAATCCACAAAGAAATGATCCAGAAAACTCAAACAACAGGGGATACAACACAAACAATGCCGCGGTTTTCAACTGCTATCCTCAAACCCCAAATGTCACTCCTCCTTCCAATGTCAACTCTACCGTAAACGGCAGAGACGTCACCATTACCTGGAGCAGCGTCAGTAATGCCTCCCATTACAGGGTCTATCGAGATGGCGAATTGATTGCCAACAATTTGCAAACCACAAGTTATACTGACAATAATGTCGCTTACGGAGTCCATTCCTATTATGTGAAAAGCGTGAAATCAGACGGCACCATGTCATTGAAATCCAACGCTGTGGTTGCCGATGTGCATTTTCCTGGCCCAATACCTACCGATCTTCAAGCCTCGGTAAACGAGAACAATGTCAGCCTGGCATGGCAAGTCCCAGCCTCCGAAAATATGATTTTGCAATATGGTACTGGAAATGTGATAGACGCTTTTGGATATGATGGGGGAACCTACTGGGCACATCGTTACCCCGTATCTACATTGAGTGATTATGCAGGAATGGCTGTTGAAAAAGTTGCTTTTTATTCCTGCAGTGCAGGCAACTATACTGTATCCGTATATCAAGGAGACATCGCTTATCCTACCGAGTTGTTGCATCAGCAAAGCTATAATGCCACCACTGGAAGCTGGCAAAATATTGTGTTTCCCTCTCCTGTCATCATCGACTACACCAAAGACTTATGGATCGTTTTCTATTCCGAAGCAAACAATCCCGCTTCGTATTGTTCCTATTCAAGCACTGGTGTTGAAGACGCCTCCTTGTATTCTCAAACAGGACGGCGATGGGAAGTCTTGACTGCTCAATCATGGCTTATTAGAACCTATGTCACCAACGGCACATACACCTACAATCTCTATCGCGACAGCAATGCAGTAGCCACCAACATAAACGGCTGCACATCTACGAACAGTAACGTACCTGTTGGCTTTTTCAATTACCATGTCACCAGCAACTATTTCGGCGGAGAATCCGACCCCTCAAACACGATCCGAGTACGGGTTGGGAATCCTCCCTGCATGGTGTCCGCAACTGCCAATCCCTCTTATGGCGGCACTGTTGCAGGCGGAGGAACATATAATTACGGACAAACATGCACCTTGTCGGCAATCCCTTCCACGGGTTATGATTTCATCAATTGGACCAAAAACGGGACACAAGTCTCCACTAACGTCGACTATTCATTTACCGTTACTGAAGAGACATCCGCCTATGTGGGGCACTTCCAGCTGCAAACCTTTACCATCAACCTTTCGGCCAACCCAAGCAACGGAGGTATAGTCAGTGGCGGAGGAACTTACAACTACGGCAGCACGTGCACTCTTACGGCAACGCCTTTTACAGGCTATGACTTCATCAAATGGACCAAGAATGGGACACAAGTCTCGACCAATACCAGTTATTCTTTCACCGTGACGGAAGCAGCAAATTACGTGGCTCACTTCCAACTGCAAAGCTTCAACATCAATGCCTCGGCCAACCCAAACAATGGGGGCTCGGTCAGTGGCGGAGGAACATATAACTACGGCAGCACGTGCACCTTGACAGCGACTCCTACCACGGGCTATGATTTCATCAATTGGACCCAAAACGGAACGCAAGTATCGACAAATATCAGCTATTCCTTCACCGTGACGGAAGCAGCAAATTACGTGGCTCACTTCCAACTGCAAAGCTTCAACATCAGCACCTCGTCCAACCCGAATAGCGGAGGCACAACTTCTGGCGGCGGAACATATAATTACGGACAAACGTGTACCCTATCGGCAACGCCTGCTACAGGCTACGATTTCATTAATTGGACCAAGGGAGGAATGCAGGTCTCAACCAATGCCAACTATTCCTTCACCGTGACAGAAGCGGCTAACTTTGTGGCGCATTTCCAATTACAAAGCTTCACCATCAACGTCTCATCCAACCCAAGCAGCGGGGGCTCGGTCAGTGGCGGAGGAACATATAACTACGGCAGCACTTGCACTCTAATGGCAACACCCACCACGGGCTACGACTTCATCAATTGGACCAAAAACGGAACACAAGTCTCGACCATCCCTAACTATTCCTTCACCGTAACGGAAGAGGCAACCTACGTGGCGCATTTCCAATTGCAAAGTTTCACCATCAATGCTTCCACCAACCCTAACAACAGCGGCACAATCTCTGGAAGTGGAACATACAACTATGGACAGACCTGTACATTGACAGCAACGCCAAACCTTGGGTATACTTTCATGCGTTGGACGAAGAACGGAACCCAAGTATCAACCAGCTCCAGTTATTCCTTCACCGTGACAGAAGCAGCTAACTTTGTGGCACATTTCCAATTGAACAATTATGTCATCAGCGTTTCCTCCAGCCCCTACAATGGCGGCACGGTCTCAGGTGGCGGAGCTTACCATCATGGTGACAACTGCACGGTAACAGCAACAACTAACTATGGCTTCAACTTCATCAATTGGACGGAAGACGGAAATCCTGTTTCCAACCAGCCATCTTACACCTTCACCATCAATTCCGACAGAAATCTAGTGGCCAATTTCACCACTCAAAACTATATTATCACAGCTATGGCCGATCCCACCGAAGGCGGAACCATTTCGGGATCAGGAGGTTACAACTATGGCGACAACTGTACCCTTTCGGCCACGGCCAACACAGGGTATGTCTTCCATAGGTGGACTAAGAACGGGACGCAGGTCTCCACCGACCCCTCCTATTCCTTCAACGTCACCGAATCGGCCACCTTTGTCGCGCATTTCACCATGGTTGACTACACCATAAGCGTTGCTGCCATTCCCACAGAAGGCGGAAACGTCATTGGTGGCGGCACATACAACTACGGACAAACTTGCACGGTTCATGCCTTGGCCAACATAGGCTTCGCCTTCATCAAATGGATGGAGAATGGCACACAGGTGTCAGACCAGCCCGACTACAGTTTCACCGTAACGGGTAACTGCAACCTCATTGCTCACTTCACCCCAATGTCCTATGAAATTACCGCCGAGGCCAACCCTGAAACGGGAGGCATTGTCATTGGAGCGGGAACTTACCCTTCGGGAGAGACGGTTACGCTCAACGCCATTCCCAATGACCACTACCTTTTTCAGAATTGGACTGAAGGCAACACAGTTGTTTCAGAATCATATACTTACACATTTACCATTGACCGCTCACGCCATCTCGTTGCCAACTTTTTCTTCGTAGAAGGCATTGACGAAAGCCTTGATGCGGTCGAGCTTTTCCCCAATCCCGTAACAGACAAGCTCTATATCAAAGGCAATGGCATCAAACGGGTGACACTCTATAATACGCTCGGTCAATTAGTGGAAGACTGTGAAGCAGAAAATCAAGATCTAGCCATGTTGAATGTGAGCAGCCTTATGACAGGAACCTATGTCATTCGAATTGAATCAGGACAAGGTATTGTTTCAAAGGTATTTGTGAAGAAAAACTAAGAAGCTGTTTAAAATGGATAAAAAAGAATTGTATGGATGATAAAGAAGTTATATAAATAATTGATAATCAATATATTCGAATACACTATAGATCAATTTCTTTCCTCACAGTATTGCGTTAATACAATTGTTTTATACCTTTGTACCCTAAATAAAAAACCACAGAACCGATTACTAATAAGTATTTTAATAAAAGCCATGACCAACACCCCCTACACACCACACCCCATAGACACCACAGATGTCGAACTCTCAGACGAGCTGAAGCAACTCGTCGAGCAACTAGCGCATAACGTTCATGAGAACTGGGCCCTAGGACGCATCAACGACGGCTGGTCTTATGGACCCGAGCGGAACGATGCCCTAAAACAACACCCCTGCCTCATCGAATACGACGAACTGACCGAAAGCGAGAAAGAATACGACCGCAAAACGGCTATGGAAACCTTAAAACTCATCCTAAAATTAGGATGGAATATTGAGAAGCATTAATGACAGTAACCATAAAAAGTGAATTACCATGAATCTACTCCTTCAAATCTGTGACAGCGCGCTAATAAAGATGCATGAAAGTGCATGCCATTATCCCTTCATCGTTGAAAATACAGTCAACACAAGCAACCCAGAAATCACTAAAATAGTTTGCGGTACCATCGTTATTCTTGCCATCATCGCCGCCATCACTATTCTCCTTTGGAAACTGATCAGTTTTTGGGCAGAAAGCAGCAAGGCTAAAAGAGAACGTGAATACGAAGCAAAGGACGTGAGACGTGAACAAATTGCAAAGTACAGGGAAAAGGAATTGGAGCTTTTAAAAGAGGACAAAGAAAATTGTCTTGCAAAACTGGACAGTTATCTAAAAGATTTGTAAACAATAAATATTTGTAAACAATGAAGAAAAGGAACCGTAGGCTAGCCCTCGCCTTTGACCGACTCCTGTCGAAAAGCCTAGCCAAGCAGTTGCTAATCCTGGTAGGCATCATGGCAATTCTATTTGCCATATCCTATCTCGCACTAAATTTGGCAGGTGATGACTGGCAAGATTACTGCGACAAGAAGAACATCAGCAGATGGATTTTTCCTCTCTACCTGCTCATTGACGCCAATGCATTCAACGACCTCTATACAGCAGAAGGTTTCAAGATCAGTAAGCTGACCTTGGTCATCAGCGGTTTGACTTTTGTAGCGGGCGTACTGCTTTTTACCGGAGCCCTCATCTCCATCCTGACCAACGTGATTTCTCAACGCGTTGAGAAGCACAACGACGGACTCATTACATACCTAAAGTCAGGACACTATATCATCATGGGCTACGACGACATGGTCACCTCCATCATCAGCGACATCTTTGCCAAAGACGCAAAAGCATACGTGCTTCTAATGACCGCCGTCGATGCTAAAACCATCCATGAAAAACTCCACAAAACCTTCACCGACAAGCAAATTGACCACATCATCATCAACTATGGGCTACGAACCTCGAAAGAATTCTATAGCGACATTCACCTCGAAGCCGCCGAAGAGATTTTCATCGTCGGCCTCAGGTCGCTCCCTGCCCACGATGCCATGAATGTGGAAAACATTGACAGCATCTGCAGTTATCTCAAAAATGATGTAAAATCAAGATTGAAGCCCAAGCGCATCACCTGCGTTTTCGAAGACTTGGACACCTATGCTTCATTCAAGACCACCGAAATCTTCAGGCATGTTGGCGACCTCGACATCGAGTTTGTACCCTACAACTTCTATTCAGGTTGGGCCAACCAGGTGCTGCTCAAACAGCAATACCGTGAAAAGAACCGGCCTGACGAGGTCTTCAAATACCCATCCATCTATGGCGGCAGCATCAAAGAAGATGATGGCAAATTCGTACATCTCGTCTTCGTGGGCATCACCAACCTTTCGACTGCATTCGCCATTGAAGCCGCACACTTGTTACATTTCCCCAACTTTAACAATAGCGACAAACAGCCAAAGACACGTGTCACCTTCATCGACTTGGTAGCCGACAAGGAATTGTCAGAATTCATCACTCGAAACAGACATTTCTTTGAGGTCCAGCCCTATTCCTACCGCGACCTAACCGATAAGCCAGAGGTTGCACCAGCTTTCGTCCCTTCCGATTTCATCACAAAACAAAAAGGTGGTTTCCTTGACATTGAATTCGAATTCGTCAAAGGCGATATCTTCTCACAAAAAGTTCAGCAAGAAATTGGCACATGGGTCACACAGGGAGACCGCTATCTAACGATTTTCCTCACCATGGCCGACCAACGGAAGAACTTCATGATGGGCATGAACATGCCAGATGAAGTATACGACAACGAAATACCAGTTTTCATCCGCCAAGACCGCTCCGACAACTTTGTCACCAATTTGAGAACCGCAGACGAGCTTTTTTTCGAGAATAAGAAAACCAAATACTACCATTTTGACGGCAAAGAAGCGAAAGAGAAAGATTACCATGGGCGCTATGCCCACATCTATCCGTTTGGCATGAACGACATGGCCTACTATGCAGATGAGACTTCCATAAAGAGGGCAAAACTCATCAACTACCTGTATGCCACTGCCGATTATAGCAACAACCATTTCCAAGACACCACGGTACTCGCCGCCATAACACCCGACCTCATTTGGAAAAAGGCAAACGAGGAATGGAAGAAACTGACTGTAGCTCTCAAATGGTCAAACCTATATTGTGCATATCAAATTCCTTTCAAGTTGACCTCATTACGTGCCATGCGCGGTTTGCAGAACGATGATGAATCTAGAGACCTACAAGATCTTTCTCCTGAAGAGATCGACACAATCGCTCGTGTTGAACATAACCGATGGAACGTGGAAAAACTATTGATGGGGTATAGAAAAGCAAAAGATGAGGAGGACAAATACAACCATCCAGACTACGCCAGTTCTCTTAAGAAGAACAAGAACATATACATTCATCACGACATCCGTCCTTTTGATGACTTGGACAATTCTGCTCAACAATGGGACATTGAAATCGCCCGATACATACCATGGATATTAAAAATGACAGACAAATGACCGATAAAGAAATCATCGAAGGCCTTATCAACAAAGACAGCCAAATCACCGAGGATTTTTTCTTCAAGCAATGTAAACCCTTACTCTCTAATATCATCTACGAGGTCTTCAATAACGATGCGGAATACGACGAGCTTGTCAACGAGTTATACCTCTATCTGATGAAAGACAATGCCGCAAAACTCAAGAACTTCCAATACCGTTCCTCGTTGTTTCATTGGCTGAAAATACTGGCCATCCGTTTTTTCATCCGCCAGAAAAATCATGGTATAGTGATAGAAAACGATGAGCATGAGCCTCTATCTAAATTGAAAAACTCTATCACAAATGAAGTTAATATTGATAATAATGATTTAGCCGATTTGAAACGATTGCTCGATGAAATGCCCAACAAACGCTACGCTCTCGTGATACAAAGGCTCATCATCGACGGTGTTCCGCCTGAAGAATTAGCTTTGGAAATGGATATCAGGACATCCAACATATACAACATCAAGCAACGTGCAATAAAACAACTGACCGAAGTCGCACTTAAAGACATACAACAATATGGAAAAGCATAGCAACATCATATCCGATGAGCTGATCGCCGCCTATCTTGAAGGTACCGCCACCCCTGCAGAGACCCTGCTCATTTTGAAAGCCATGAAGACCGATCCGGTTTTACGCGAAACACTTGATTTGGCCATGAAGCTAGAAGATGAAAACATTGCCGAGCTACCCGCTATGCAGTTAGCCGCCGAAAGTGGCGAGAACCTATGCAGTGTGATGTGCGAGGCCCATATCCTACGCCGTCGGGACATTGCGTTTGACGAAGATGAGCTTTTGGCGACAGCACGAGAAAACCATTGGCTTAAGGCACAAGGCACGCCGCTCCACTCCATCGGACAGTTGCTGGGTCGTGAAGGACTGCTGGTAACGCGGAGCTATGATGCTAATCTTAGCGACCTAGAACAAGCTCTCGACCGCGACAACGACATCATTGTTGCCCTCGACCGTGACAAGCTCTACCCTGACCTTCCCGATGAGGAAGATGCCGCCAACCATGCTGCGGTGGTGACCTGCATCAACAAGAAAGAAGGGACCATCACGCTTTATGACCCACCGCAACCATCAACGCTCACCTTTAAAATCCCAACATTCGAAAACGCTTGGAAAGAGTCACAACATTATATGGTACGTGTGCTGCAAACTATTGAGGAATATGATCCACAACCTGTCAACCTCGACAAAATTGCCTTGACCGACGACCTCATGGAGCTCCGCGAGGCCATCGCCGAGAACGCCCACGACGTGTGGGCTGCGGCCCGCATGGACGAAGGCTGGACCTACGGCCCTGAGCGTGACGACCAATTGAAACAACACCCCGACCTCATCCCCTATTCAGCCTTGACCGACGGAGAAAAAGAATACGACCGAATCATGGCTTTAAACACAATAAAACTGGTTATCAAACTGGGATTTGAGATTGGAAGAAAAAAGAATTAGTCTTATCTGTTAGATTTTGTCCCCCTACAGTCTCTATTGTTATTTGAAGACTGTAAAGATTATGAGGATTCAGGGCTGCCAAAGACTTAGCGTCTTGGCGGCCCTAACTGTTTCTTGCCTTCCATCGATGCTTCTGCGTACTTTGAGGCAACTCATTCCGCCTTTCCCCAAAAAAAATGCCTATCAACATTAACTTTTTCTGAAGTAGAAAAATGTGTATTTGTTATTTCACTATTTTTGTCAAAAATAAACCCGCAAAAGGATTCATACCATGAAAAGCAAGAATTATTCCGACACGCTCCACGATGCCGTTGAGAACTATTACCAATACAACCCCGACACGTTGATGCCTCTTTTGATGGTTGCCCTGGCCGCAAAAGGAGAACTAAACATCACTTCGGAACCGAACAGCATGGCTGCCGCACGGTGTTCCAACAAGTTCATCGACGCCATCATTGCAGGACTTCAATTCTCAGCCACTTCCAGACCTGTGAATGCCCAAAAGTTCCTCAACCTATTCCCCGGTTGTGAAAACATCAAACTCTGATTCCGATGAAATATGGTTTTGACATAGTATTAGACTTCGACGGTACGGTAGTAAAACACTGTTATCCATACGTTGGCGAGGACATAGGAGCCGTCCCTGTACTCCGCAAACTAGTGAACAACGGCCACCATCTGTTGCTCAGCACCATGAGGAGCCATGATTCACAAGGCACCGACACCTTGCAACCCGCCATAGAGTGGTTTGAAAAGAACGGACTACCGCTATACGGCGTCAACACAAATCCAACCCAAAAAGAATGGACCTCGTCACCCAAAGTGTATGGTAATATATACATAGATGACGCATCCCTTGGAGCCCCACTGAAGGCCGACGACAACGGCATGCCCCCTTTCATTGACTGGAGCATCGCTTCTGTTTACCTATATTATCTTGGCTTACTGACCGAGCAAGACGTCGTAGACCTTGTTAATGAGGGGGCTATTAGGCCGGAACATATTACGATTAAAATGAATGATAGATTATGAAAACCATTAAAATCTTCCTGGCCTCGTCGGAGGAACTTGCGCCCGAACGCGAGAAAATGACGGATCTGATTTATCAGCTCAACAAATTATTCAAAGGTCGCGGACTGGAACTAGACCTAGAGAAATGGGAGTATCTCGACTCTTCCATGAGCTCCACGCGCAAGCAAGACGAATACAACGAGGTGCTGAAAGACTGCGAGATGTGCCTTGTTATCTTTTGGAGGCGCTTCGGTGAGTTTACCAGCGAAGAATTTGACACAGCCTACCAGCAAATGGCTTCGGGACAAAACCCGAAAAAAATCTATGTCTTCTTCAAGACAATAAACAACGACCATGAAATCACGCCAGAATTAAAGTCATTCAAAGAGAGCATTTATACCAAATACGGCCATTTCTTCTGTAAGTTCGACAATGTAGACACAATGAAGCTGGAGTTTCTGCTGCAGTTGGAGAACTACCAAAAAAACCTGCTGGGTGAAAACGCCATCGCGGTCCAGCAGGAACATGTCTATGTTGGCAACGAAGCCATCGCTGACCTGAACAACATCCCCTTTGCTGCCAACAATGAAGGCTTCAAAAAGATGCAATCGGATCTTAAGGAACTCAAGGAAGAGATTGAGGGCGATCAGGAAGAACTTGAAAAGAAGCAACAGAAACAGGAGAAATGGAAGGCCAAAATGGAGAAAGATCCTAATAATGAGGATTTCAAGGAAACGTATGAAGAAGTTTTGGAAGAGGTGGAAAAGCTCATCGACAAGCTCCAGCCGAAGCTCAACAAGTACAACAAAATGAAAGAGGCCTTCGACCGTGAGCAGCAGAACCTCTTCAATACGGCCCGCCGCATCGCTGAATTACGCGGTAGCAGAATCTCTGAACGTATGGTTCGTGCCATCGAGGCCTTTGAAAGCGGCGATGCCCAACGCGCAGATACCATCCTCGACGAAGCCGAACACGATGCGGACGAAGCCCTGGCCGATATCCGCATGGCCAAAGAAGTAGGTTTGAAGTCATTGGAGGAACTGATTTTGAAAGCCTCTGTGAAAATGGCAAACGACACTATTCCCATTGATGAACGTGTTGAAGAAACCCTAAAAATCTATGAGAAAGCGGATGAGATAGCGATGGAGATAGATTATGACAAGGAAAAATATGTCAAATTCTTACTAAAATATGGTGTTTTCCTTTATGATTATGCAAAATATGAAGAAGCCGTTGATGTTGATTTAAGGTTGATAACGCTTTCAGAAAAGCTGTATGGCACTGAACACCAATTCACGGTCTCTTCTTATAATAATCTTGCATTGGTGTATGCTCATCAAAGTAAATTCCCCAAGGCTTTGGAATTGTTTCAGAAAGCTCTTGATACCAGAGAGAAAACATTAGGAGTTGAACATCCTGACACGGCCTCATCCTATGATGAGATTGGATCGGTGTATGCCGATTCAAACAATTACTCACGCAATTACTCCAAAGCATTGGAATACATCTCCAAAGCTATTTCCATCAGGGAGAAAACAATAGGTTCAGAACATCCCGACACGGCCACTTCATACAACAATTACGGATATATCTGCCATGAATTAAATGACTACTCAAAGGCTTTAGAATATTATCTCAAGGCCCAACACATCTTTGAAAAGGTGTTGGGGTTAGAAAAAGCCGATACTGCCATTTCCTTCAATAATATCGGTTGTGTGTATTGCGATTTAGGTAAATATTCCGAAGCTTTGGAGTACCATTTCAAGGCGCTTTCAATCAGGACGAAACTTCTTGGGCTAAACCATCCTGACACAGCCAATTCCTATGACAATATCGGGGATGTTTATCAGAGAAGCGGCAATTTCCAAAATGCCTTGGAATTTTTCAATAAAGCCCTAATGATCTATGAAAACTATGAAAAACTTAACGGCACCGATCGTCCCTCGACCTCAACAAAAACTACGAAAAGACAAGTCGAAGCAATGAAACGGAAGTTATCAGAAAACAAATAACATCTCCTATGAAAACCATAAAAATCTTTTTGGCCTCATCGGAGGAACTCGACTACGACCGCATGGCCTTTGGTAACTTGGTACGTCGTTTGGACGACTTGTATGAAAAGCGCGGCATCCGCATCAAGCTTTTCGAATGGGAGGACTACGACGCTGCCTTCAACGACCGTCGCAAACAGAACGAATACAACGATCATGTGCGCGAAAGTGACATCTTTCTCGCCTTGTTCCATAAGAAAGCCGGTGAGTTCACCATAGAAGAATTCGATGTCGCTTCAGAGGAGTTCAAACAACATGCCTCACCTAAAGTGTTCACCTTCTTCAAAGACCTCCAACCTGGCGAAGAAGAGAGCCCCGAACTAGTTGAGTTCAAGAAGCGGCTATTTGAAGAAATGGGGCATTACTGGTGCAGGTATGATACGCGAGAGAGCCTGCAGTTGCAATTTGTGATGCAGTTGCAGCTGGTGGAAAGCAGCCGAATGGGCGAGTTGAAGGTTGAGGGCGGCAACGTCACCATGGACGGCATCCGCATCGCCCCGTTGGACAAATTGCGCTTTGCCGCCACCAATGAGGACTACCAAAAGATGCAGGCAGAGATGTTTGAACTGCATGAGGAAATCAAGGGAATGCAACTCGACCTCGAGAAAAAGCAACAAAAGTTGGAAAAGAAGAAGGCGAAGTTGGAGAAAGACCCCGACGATGAGGAGTACCAAGAAGAGAAACGGGAAGTGGAGGAAGAAATAGAAGTACTGAATGTAAAACTCCAGCCAAAACTGAACAAATACAACAAGCTAAAGGAAGACTTTGAGCAATTCCAGCAATTGTTGTTCAACACCGCCAAACGTGTAGCCCAGTTACAAGGCGAGCGCATCACCGAGCGCATGCGCCGAGCCATGGATGCCTTCAGCGAGGGTAAGGTGCGCGAGGCCAACATCATCCTCGATGAAGCTGAAGCCGATGCCAAGCGCAACCTTGAAGACTACAAGCAGAGCAAGGAAATCACCGAGCTGAAGCGGCAGGCAATCATCAGTTCCATCGAGGAACTCCAGCTGAAAGCCAGCACCAGGATGGCCGATGCCAGCATCCCCATTGAGGAACGCATTGCACAAACGGAACAGATTTATGCCCAGGCTGATGAGATGGCGAAAGAATGCAATTACAACGAAGATAAATATATAGAATTGTTATCTGATTATGAGAGATTTCTCTGTGATTATTCCCTTTATGACAAAGCTCTTCATGTCTGTAGAAGGTATATTGAATTGTGTGAAGAGGTTTATGGGAATGACCATGTCGAATCAGCAAACGCATATAATGCTTTGGGTGTTGTCTATGCTTTCCTTGGTGAATACCCAACGGCCATGGACCTTTTTCAGATGGCACTGCCTATAAAAATTTCTGTTTTAGGAGAGAATCATCCTAGTATAGCCGCATCATACAATAATATCAGCAACATATTCAAAAAACAAGGAGACTATGATAACGCACTAATGTATGGTTCGAAGTCTTTGGATATTCGCAAAAGAGCCTTTGGCGATGAGCATCTAGATACAGCGACTTCATTCAATAATATTGGAAATATATATAGTGATATGAAGAACTATTCAAAGGCTTTGCAATACCATCTAAAGGCTTTAGAAATTCGCAAGAAACTCTTTGGAGAAGAGCACTCTGAAATAGCCATGTCATATAATAATATAGGAACAATTTATAGCAGCATAGATGATATTTCAAAGGCTCAAGAATGTTTTAACAAGGCACTAAGAATTTATGAGAAAGTCCTTGGGAAAAAGCACTCTGATACAGCTATGTTATACAATAATATTGGCAATATTTATGCTATGCAGCAAGACTATCCAAAGGCAATAGAGTGTTTTCAAATGGCATTGAATATCCAAGTTGACATTTATGGAGATGAAAACCCAGAAACAATTAAATCATACAATAGTATAGCTCACGCTTATGATTGCCAAAGTGACTATTCAAAAGCACTGATGTATTATCAAAAGGAGTTGAACATTATAGAGAAATACTATGGTAAATTTGGTATCAATATAGCCGAAATCCATATTTGTATTGGTGATATTTATAATGATCAAAAGAACTATCCAATGGCACTGGAATACTACGAAAAGGCGTTAACTGTTTTGAAAAACTTGTATTCTGAAAATCATCCTGATATCGTAGAAATAAAGCAGGAGATAGTCGAATTAAAAATGAAAATGAACTTTAGTCACCTATGAAAACCATAAAAATCTTCCTAGCCTCGTCAGAGGAACTCGACTATGACCGCATGGTTTTGGGCAATTTGGTGCGTCGCTTGGATGACATGTACGAAAAGCGTGGCATCCGCATTAAGCTGTTTGAGTGGGAGGACTAACGATGCTGCCTTTAACGACCGACGCAAGCAAGACGAATACAACGACCACGTGCGCGAAAGTGATATCTTCCTTGCCCTGTTCCACAAGAAGGCGGGCAAGTTCACCATTGAGGAGTTTGATATTGCTTCCGAAGAGTTTAAGGAGCATGCCTCGCCGAAAGTGTTCACTTTCTGTAAAGACATACAACCCGGTGAGGAAGAAAGTCCCGAACTGACCGAGTTCAAAAAGCGGCTCTTTGAGGAGATGGGGCATTACTGGTGCAGATATGACACGAGAGAGAGCCTTCAGTTGCAGTTTGTAATGCAGTTACAACTGGTGGAGAGCAGCCGAATAGGCGAGTTGAAGGTTGAGGACGGCAACGTCACCATGGACGGCATCCGCATCGCTCCTATGGACAAACTGAGGTTTGCCGCCGCCAACGAGGACTATGTGAAGATGCAGACGGAGATGATCGAACTTCACGAGGAAACAGAAGAAATGCAGCTCGACCTGGAGAAGAAACGACAGAAGTTGGAAAAGAAGAAAGCCAAGTTGGAGAAAGACCCCGACGATGAGGAGTACCAAGAAGAGAAACAGGAAGTGGAGGAAGAAATAGAAGCACTGAATGTAAAACTCCAGCCAAAACTGAACAAATACAACAAGCTAAAGGAAGACTTTGAGCAATTCCAGCAGCTGTTGTTCAACACAGCCAAGCGCGTGGCGCAGTTACAAGGCGAACGCATCACTGAGCGTATGCGCCGCGCCATGGATGCCTTCAGCGAGGGCAAGGTGCGCGAGGCCAACATCATCCTTGACGAAGCCGAAGCCGACGCCAAACGCAACCTCGAAGACTACAAGCAAAGCAAGGAAATTACCGAGCTGAAGCGGCAGGCGGTCATCAGTTCCATTGAAGAACTACAGTTAAAAGCCAGCACTGTGATGGCCGATGCCAGCATTCCCATCGAGGAACGTTTTGCACAAACAGAACAGATTTATGAACAGGCTGATGAGATGGCGAAGGAGACGGAGTATGACAAGGAGAAGTATTCCGTGCTTTTGTTTTATTATGGAACTTTCTTATATTATTATGCGAAATATGATAGCGCGATTGAAGTATTACAACGACTGATTACTCTTTCGGAATCATTTTATGGCAGCGATAATGAGAATACAGCTGTTCCTTATGACTGGATCGGAGCGGTGTTTCTTCGCAATGGAGATTTTTCAAAAGCACTTGATTATAAAAACAAAGCTTTAAAAATCAGGAAAAGAGTATATGGAATTGAGCATCCAGAAACTGCAGTTTCGTATGCTGGAGTTGGAATGATATATCTCAATTCGGGAGATTACGATTTAGCCATCGACTTTTTTTCCAAGTCTGCAACTATTATGGAAAAGGCTTATGGAAAAGAACATATAGTCACTATTGAAATATATAATAGTATTAGTCAGGCATATTTTAAACAAGGTGATTACAAGTTGGCGTTGGAGTATGGCAATATGGCTTTGGAGGTATGTGAAAAAGCTCTTGGCAAAGAGCACTTAGACACGGCCTTTGCATACAATAATCTTGGATTGATCAATGCATCCCAAAGTGAATTTGCCAAATCGCTTGAATGTTTTGTTAAGGCTTTGGAAATTTGGAAAAAACTGTTAGGCGAAGCCCATCCTGACATAGCTACAATTTATGGTAATATCTCTATGGTATATTCCAAACTAGATGAGTATTCCAAGGCATTGGAGTATTCATTGAATGCCTTAAGAATAAACGAAAAAGTATTTGGAAAAGAAAATGCATATACCGCATTACAACACAACAACATTGGCCTTGTGTATTCTGAATTAGGTGATAATCAAAAAGCTCTCGAGTATTTTTTCAATGCATTAAAGATTTGGGAGCAAACAATTGGAACAGAACACGACAATGCTGCATTAGCCTATTGTAATATAGGGACAGTCTATTCAGAATTAGGCGATTATCCCAAAGCAATTGAATTCTGTAAGAAATCCATGGAAATACGTGAGCGTGTTTTAGGATTGAATCATTCCGACACTGCTATGTCTTATAATAATATTGGATTATTGTACTGCAATCAAGGTGAGTATCAAAAGGCTCTTGAATACTATTTTAAGGCACTGAAAGTTTGGGAGCAGGTTTTTGGAACAGAGCATCCAAATTTTGCTATGGCGTATAATAATATCGGATTGGCTTATTCCAATCAAGGAGATTATGACAAAGCACTTGAATATTATACCATGGCTTTGGAAATAAGGGAGCAGGTTTTAGGATTGGATCATTCCGACACTGCTATATCTTATAATAATATTGGATTATTGTACAGCGAACAAGGTGAGTATCAAAAGGCTCTCGAATACTATTTCAAGGCACTGAAAGTTTGGGAGCAGGTTTTTGGAACAGAGCATCCAAATTTAGCTACGGCATATAATAATATCGGATTGGCTTATTCTGATAAAGGAGATTATGATAAAGCTCTAATATATTATACCAAGGCTTTGGAAATAAGGGAGCACATATTCGGTTCTAATCATCCCGATACTGCCATTTCATACAACAATATAGGTGGTCTATACAATACAATGGGTGATTATGACAAGGCCATGGAGTTCTACGAGAAAGCATTGACCATTCAGAAAACTGTATTTGGACAGAATCATCCCAATACTGCTACTTCATACAACAACATTGGTCTTATTTTCTATGATCAAAAAGACTATACAAAGGCTTTAGATAATTTAGAGCAAGCCCTCGCCATTCGCAATAAAGTACTTGGAGAACATAGACAAACAGCCGTCAGTTATAACTGGGTAGGAAAAGTTTACCGTGAGATGGGCGACTATCAAAAAGCCTTGGTGTACTTCAACGATGCTCAAATAATTATTGAAAAGCTATATGGAAACGACCATCCTGATGCCATTAGCATGAAAGAGAAAGTCGAAGCCATGAAACAAAAACTATCGGAAAACGAATAACAATGAATGAACCCCAAAAATATTTCGCCTTTATCAGCTACAAGCGCGAGGATGAAGAATGGGCCGTGTGGTTCCAGCATGAGCTTGAATACTACCATCTTCCCGCTTCTTTGAATGGACGAGAAGACCTGCCTAAAGAATTCCGCCCCGTGTTCAGGGATGTTGACGAGCTGAAAGCTGGCAATCTACCCGAACAAATTCACGAGGCCTTGGCATCGTCAGCAAACCTCATCGTCATCTGTTCGCCACGTTCTGCCGACTCGATTTGGGTCAATAAAGAAATTGAGTCTTTTGTTGAAATTGGGAATGAAAAGGGAATCAATAACCTTGATAGAGTTTTCCCATTCATCGTTGAAGGTACGCCTCACGCTAAGGACAAAACTGAAGAGTGTTTTCCGAAGATTTTGCGTGATTTGCCCGATGACAAAGAACGTATTGGTGGCAATGTGAACGAAAGTGGCCGCGACAAAGCATTCATAAAAGTTATGGCCGGAATGTTGCCCAATATCAGCATGGATACGCTATGGAATCGATATGAACGGGATAAAGCTGAAGAAGAGCGCAAGAAACGAGAGGAGCGAGACAAGTTACTTGTCATGCAGAGCCGTTTTCTCAGTGAGAAAATAAATCACATAACTAAACAGGATTCATATCTCGCGCGATTACTCGCACTTGAGATACTTCCAAAAGATTTATCAAATCCCGACAGACCATATACTCCAGAAGCCGAGAAAGCTCTAAGAAGCGCATTAGATTACAATAGTGCAGTTTTGCGAGGCCACACATCGTTTGTTAGTAGTGTTTCATATAGCCGCAATGGTAAACTTATAGTTTCATCTTCCTATGACCACACTGCACGAGTTTGGGATGTTAAAACAGGCAGGCAATTGATCATTCTCAATGGACACCATTGGACTGTAAACTCTGCGTATTTCAGTCCTGATGGCAAAACGATTGTAACCGCTTCCGATGACCAAACCATTGGGATTTGGGATTCAAAGACAGGTCAACTTATACGATTCCTCGAAGGGCACACTATGGATGTCAAATGCGCTGTCTTTTGTCCTGACGGGAAAAGGATTTTTTCCGCATCTGGAGACAAGACCATACGCATTTGGGATGTCCAAACAGGCGAACTATTACAGATATGGACAGGGCATGATAAGCGCGTTAATTCCATCTCGTTTAGCCCCGACGGGGAAACACTTGTTTCTGCATCGGATGACCAAACAATGTGCCTTTGGGATAATAAAACAGGACAGAAACTAACGTCTTTCAAGGGACACACAGGAGAAGTCTGTTATGCTTCATTTAGTCCTGACGGACGAAGAATTGTTTCGGCTTCTCATGATAAAACTATCCGCGTATGGGATGTTAAAACCGGTCAATGCATTCAAATATTAGAAGGTCATACAAGTCAAGTCCATTTTGTTACATTTAGCCCTAATGGAAAACACATTGTCTCTGCGTCTTTGGATAGGACTGTTCTTATTTGGGATACTACGAATAGTTCAATTATTCAGACCTTAGAGGGACATGTTGACGAGGTGCATTCAGTGGCTTTCAGTCCAGATGGTCATAGCATTGTAACAGGAGGAGACAACACTGTTCGCATCTGGGATTTTGAAAAAGACAATGTTTGTAGTTTCTGTGAAAATGGTATAGAGTCGTTCTTTTCACCGACAATCAGTCCTGATGGAAAACTCAGGATATCAACATCGAAAAATGATGGTATTATCCATATTTATGATACCGAAACAGGGTTGAAAGTCAGAAAATTAGTTGGACACTTTTATGGTTGTATTTCTGCTGTTTTCAGCCCTGACGGGAAACATATTGCCTCAACATCATTGGATTTTACCATTCGTATATGGTCAATTGAAACCGGTCATTTGCAATTCAAGAAGGACTATTCCAATTCGCTTATCGTTCCACAATCTGTAGCCTATAGCCCCGATGGAAAATACATCGTTTTAGCCATGGACGATGGAACCATTCGCGTACTGACGGCTGAAACCGCAGAGGAATTGAGAACAATAGTTGGGCATACTGCTTGCGTAAATTCAGCAGCCTTTAGCCCCGATGGGAAACGCATCGTTTCAGCATCAAAAGACAATACGATACGTGTTTGGGACACTGAAACTGGTAAAGAACTAAAGACCTTTTATTATGGCACTTCCGAAATCAGTTCTGTTGCTTTTCATCCTGACGGGAATAAAATCATTGCTCAAATGCATGACGGCACTACCACCATTTGGCCTTTCCCTCCGCTCCAACAACTCATCGACCAAACCCGCGAACGCTTCATAGACCGCCCGCTTACAGATGAGGAACGAAAGATGTATTATCTAGAATAACTACTTCCCCTCCCTAAACCTCACAATCGCCTCGATAATCTCGTCATTATCATCCGATATGGTGAGAATCATGTTCTTGAACAAGCCTCTGTCACTCAGATCTTTCAGCAATGAATAAGCAGGCATACAGTTCGTGTAGTAGTCCTTGCCCATAAAAATCATCGGGCTGGCGTAACCTTCGCTCTCATAGTGATTCTGTCCAGCGTCCTGAAAGATTTCCTGCATCGTACCTGCACTGCCAGGCGTGTAGATAATGCCGCCCTTGGCGATGGTAACGATACCGTCTTCGCGCACGCTGTTGTCGAAGTATTTAGCGATATCGGTGGCAAAAGGTGCCGTCGGCTCGTGACCGTAATAATAGGTCGGGATAGCTAGGCTACGGTAATCCGTCTGCAAAGGGAAGCGTTCCATCACCTCGAAAGAACGACGCAGCCAGCCCTCATCTTTGTAGGTTGGTGACGGAATAAGCATATCCACGGCTTCGTTGGTTTCAGACTCACTCCTACCCGCCATCCAAGCGCCGAGGTGTGTAGCTTCCATGGCACCCGGACCGCCACCCGTGACCATCAACCGACCCATCTCCGTAAGTCTCTTGCTCAAGAAGACGATTTGTCGGTATTGTGGATCATCGCGACGTTTGGCATGACCACCCATAATACCGATAACATCCTTTTCGTCGTACATGTCAAGCATTTTATATAGCTCATGCGTGATGAAATGATCGTGAAGGGCACGGGCTAAAGTCTCGCGCACCTCGTGTCCTCGTTTACCTTGAGCGATATAATGCTGATAGACTTGGGTATCATGGCAGGTCGCAAAAGTCGACTCATTATGATAGTCGTAGCCTTCATAAAGTATCTTGCTGTCGTACAGCTTCCTCGGATATGTATCGAAAGGCATACCCATCTTGCGAATGTAAAGGCTGAGGTCGTCTTGGGCAATCTCTTCAAGCACACGGTTGACGATACCAGCGGCATCCAGACCAAACTTATGCATCAAAGCAGAAGCTTGTCCCGACTCGCCAAAGCGATCGTCCATACCGATGCGACATACTCGGATGGGGTGGTTTTCAGCCAAAAACTCTGTCACGGCACCACCCAAACCACCTGCTACTTGGTGTTCCTCAACAGTGAAAATCATACGGGTCTCATCAGCGACCTTGTTGAGCATCTCGCCATCCAATGGTTTGATCGTGTGCATATTGATGACACGAGCCGAGATACCCATATGCTCCAACATATGAGCCGCCTCAAGCGCCTCCCACACTTCGTGACCCGTTGCTACAAAGGTAACATCTGTACCCTCGCGCATCAGTTGTGCCTTTCCTATCTCAAACTCCTGATCCTCAGCAGTGAAGTCAGGCACAGCCTCGCGACCGAAACGCACGTAGACTGGGCCCTCACACTCCAAAATGGCTTTCTCCGTTGCGATTTTGGCTTGTGTGGCATCGCAGGGTGAGATGACAATCATGTTGGGCAGCACCCGCATGGCGGCAATGTCCTCCAAGGCCTGATGCGTGGCTCCGTCAGGGCCCACTGAAACCCCAGCATGAGCACCACCGATGACGACATGCACATTGTTGTAACACACCGAAATGCGAATCTGGTCGTTGGCACGATGCGCCGCAAACACGCCGTAGGTACTGAATACAGGAATCTTGCCGCCTAAAGCCAAGCCTGCCGCCGTTGCCACAGCGTCCTGCTCGGCGATACCCATGGAGAAAAACCTTTCGGGAAAAGCTTCTGCAAACAGATTCATTCCTACCGAGTTGGTGATGTCGGCGCCCAAACCGACCACTTTATGATTTTTTTGAGCCGCAGCAAGGACACCCTCGCCGAAACCGGTCTTTGTAGGTTTATTACCTTTGTTCGTGTAGTTCATAAGCCCAATAGCGGCCCTTCGACAGGCTCAGGGACCTTAGCACTTAAAATAGCAAAGGTCGTTGAGCTTGTCGAAACGCCGACTTTAATTATTAAGTTCTTCGATAAAATCCTTTAATTGTTCCTTGCTCGGCACCTTGCCATGCCATTGGTTGTTATCCTCAATGCTCTTTACGCCCTTGCCCATAATGGTATCGGCAATGATAACCGTTGGCCTACCCTTTTCCTTATCAGCTAGTTCCAATGCCATCTTGATTTGGCTCATATCGTGCCCGTCAATCTCCACAGCGTGCCATCCAAAGGCCGTCCATTTGTCGCGCAAGGGATCGATAGCCATCACCTTCTCCGTACCTCCATCGATTTGCAAGCGGTTGCGGTCAATGATGGCGCAGAGGTTGTCCACCTTATGATGCGCCGCCGCCATAGCCGTTTCCCACACACTTCCCTCCTGCTGCTCGCCGTCGCCCATGATACAGAAAATGCGGTTGACGGTCCCTGAGCCGGTCGAAGGGCCGTCCATCTTGGCTGCCAAGGCCATGCCCAAAGCCACACCGAGACCTTGTCCCAATGAGCCCGAACAAGTCTCCAAGCCCGGCAAATGGAACTCATAACTTGGATGTCCTTGCAAGCGGCTGCCCAACTTACGCAGTGTAAGCATCTCTTCCTCAGGGAAATAACCTGCCGCCGCCAAGGTCGCGTACAACACAGGAGCCGTATGCCCGATGGAAAGTATCACCTTGTCACGGTCTTCCCAGTCAAGATGCTTTGGGTCGTGACGCAAATGATTGAAATACAGAACAGTGAAAACATCGACCAAGTCTAGAGAGCCGCCCGTATGTCCCGAACCAGCCTCAGCCAATGCAGTCAAGATAAGCTGACGAATATGTTTCGCCTTCTCTTCCAATAAAGTCATACCAATAAACCGATTAAATCCTTAACAATGAACACCAAACAAATGAATGCAAAAACCAGTTTCATCAACGTGCCCACTAAAAACCCGACAAAGGAGCCGAAAGCCGCTCTCCACGCTTGTTTATTGGGGGTCTTCGCAATCCTTTCGCCGAAATAGGCACCGAAAAACGGTCCCGCCAGAATAACGATGAAAGCGAAATTGAAGAACAAAGTGAACGTCAAACCCACCAAAAGTCCGATGGTACTGCCCCACATACCTGCTTTTGACCCCCCGAATTTCTTGGTTCCCCAAACGGGCACCACATAATCCAAAGCGAAAATAATGGCAGCGATGACGCCCATGACGACAAGGAAAGTGACCGAGTGCTCGACCCCTTCGACAAACGATACGGCTAGCAAACTCAAATAGCTGAAAGGCGGTCCGGCAATGCCCGGAACGATGGCACCCACGATGCCGACAATGGCTAGACAGATGGCCGCCGCAATGAGAACGACATTCATTTGATAGTGTTTTAGAAGGCGAAAATACACAAAAAAATCGAGAACAAGCCGCAATTCAAGGTTAAAAATGTATTTTTACCCAAATATTTTGATTTTTATGAAATCAGCCTTACATTTGCACCATAAAACTTCCACCCTATGAAAAATTTCCTACTTCTATTTATACTAACCCTTTCAGTATCAAACATTTTCGCCTACAACATCATTCATCCAATCGGAGGTCGCGCTGCGGCTATGGGAGGTTCATCAGTGGCTTCGCAAGGTCTGTGGGCCATGCAGAACAATCCTGCGGGCATGGCCAACCTGGACAAAATCAGCCTCGGCCTTTACTACGAAAACCGTTGGATGCTTCCCGAGACGGCCTATAAATGTGGTGCCTTTGCTGTCCCCACCAAATTCGGATGCTTAGGACTAAGTTTCAACCAGTTCGGCTCATCGAAATACAATGAGAATAAGTTCGGTCTTGCCTATGCCAAAGACTTCGGACGCTACTTGCAAATCGGTCTCCAACTCGACTACCTTATGCTAAAAATCGGCAACGACTACGGCAAATTCAGTGCAGTCACATTCGAACTGGGCATACAGTCACATGTCACCAACAAACTGACCCTTGGCACCTATATCTTCAACCCTGTCAGCTTCAACTTCGAGCAGACTCTCAACCATGAAAAGTTGCCCATAGTGATGCGTTTCGGTATGGCCTATCAATTCACCAAGGACTTCATTGGACAGTGCGAAATCGAGAAAGACACGGAACGCGATGGTGTCAGTTTACGTGGCGGATTGGAATACGAAGCCGTGAAGAACCTATACATCAGAGCTGGTGTGCAAACAAATCCTGGCATTCTGAGTTTTGGCCTCGGTTATGGCATCCGTTTCGCACAAATCAACGTGGCGGCACAACTGCACAACGAATTGGGTGCCTCCATTCAAATCGGTATGGTTTTCAGCATCGGCAAATGAAGTAACTATTCTATAAAATGACAAATTGTTTTGACACGGGACACGCGACTTCGAGACACGAGACAAATCCAATGACTCGCGTCCCGCAGTCTCGCGTCTCGCGTCAACTATGTGGACTGAAACGCCTGGCTATCATCATACTATTCCTGTCATTCACCATGTTTGCGAAGGCGCAAATCGCCATCGACACGCTCAGCACCGAGGCCTTGAACAATCTGCTTATTGAACAGGTAGAACGACTGGCTGAAGACAACGATGAAGATGCCGATTTCGAGGACCTCTTGGAGAACTACATCTTCCTCAGCGAGAATCCCGTCAACCTCAACAGCGAGGAGACCATGCGTTTGGTCGAGCTGCGGCTGCTCAGTGTGTTCCAATATGAGGAATTGCAGAAATATCGCCGCTATTACGGCGATTTCCTTTTTTTGGAAGAGTTGGAGATGGTGGAGGGCATTGACGAGCAGACTGTTGCCATCATCAAGCCTGTAGTCTACATCGGCCAAGACCAAAGCAAGGACAAAATCACGCTCAACAAGATGGCACGCTATGGTAAGCATCAAATCGTTGGCCGCTACGAGCAAGTCCTTGAGCAACAGCAAGGTTATGCACCCATTGACGACTCTGCCCTTTTGGCCAAACCTAACTCGCGCTATCTTGGCAGTCCACAGAAATACCAACTAAGATACACCTATAACTACAGGAACAAAGTCCGTGCAGGATTCGTCTTGGAGAAAGACGCAGGCGAGATGTTCTTCACCGACAAGGTCAGCGACACCATACAGGAACTCTTGGGCAACCAATACCATCGCGGTTTCGACTTCATCGGTTTTCACCTCTATGCTAAGGACTTGGGCATCGTGAAAGCCGCCGTTTTGGGCGACTATCAACTCGCTTTTGGTCAAGGCTTGACATTATGGTCGGGCATGAGTTTCGGCAAAGCGGGTGCAGGCAGCAGCGTGATGAAGCAAGGTCGTGGCATCACGCCCAAGGCCTCGGCCAGCGAGTATGGCTTCATGCATGGCGCGGCCATAACCCTCGGCGGTGGGCCTTTCAGTGGCACCCTCTTCTACTCCAACCGTATGATTGATGCCAACGTCAGTGTGGCCGACACTTTGGAAAACGAGGCTGAACTCGTCAGCAGCCTGCAAGAGACAGGTTATCACCGCACAATTGGTGAACTATTAGACCGCCATGCCATCCGGCAACAGGTCGTTGGCGGGCATCTGGCCTATGCCGTTGCACATTTCGAGGTCGGATACACCCTGCACCACACTTGGCTCAGCGTGCCGCTTGAACTCAGGCCCAGCCATTACAACCAGTTCTACTTCCAAGGACAAAGGCTTACCAATCAAGGTGTTGATTTCAAGTATGTTAAAGGGAAATACGCGGTTTTTGGCGAGGTTTCAATGAGTTATAACAATGACGCTAAGGTCGTTGAGCCTGTCGAAACGCCGACCCAGACACAGACGGCCCTTCGACAAGCTCAGGGACCTGCACAACCGTGGGCTTTGGCAGGATTGGTCGGACTAACCGTCAAACCTGCTGGCTATCTCAACTTCACTATCCTATACCGCGACTACGGCAAAGCTTACCAAAACCTATTGGGCAACGCTTTCGGCGAAGGTAGCCGCAACCAAGGGCAACGCGGCATCTATCTAGGCATAGAAGCCGCTCCTGCGCCCTATTGGAATATCCTTGCCTATGTCGACCAGTTCCAGTTCACCTGGCTGACCTCGCAAGTCAACTCACCGAGCCGTGGCCACGACTACTACCTGCGCATCAGCCATAGCTTCAGCAAGCGCGCCAATGCCTACCTGCAATTCCGCTCCAAGACCAAGATGAAGAACTCAACGGACGCATTTGTGTTCAGCCACTATCCCATCTTCTACACCAAAAACGCTGTTCGCTTCAACATCAACTACCAAATTGGCAGGGATTTCCATGGCACCAACAAAGCCGAATATTCCCACTACCGCAACGATGACGGCAGCAACGAACACGGCTATTTCCTCTGCCAAGACATCGCCTATAAACCCGAATACAAGCCCTACAGCCTCGCCTTCCGCTACGCCATCTTCGATGCCAAGGACTACAATGCCCGCATCTATGCCTACGAAAGCGATGTGCTCTACTCATTCAGCGTGCCCGCCCTCTACGGCAAAGGCATGAGGGTGTATCTTTTAGGAAAGGTTAAATTATTCAACGCGCTGACACTCTACGCCCGCATCGGTCGTACGATTTACAGCGACCGTGATGAAATCGGTAGCGGACTGACATTGATTGAAAGAAATCACAAAACAGATTTGAAGGTAGAGGCGATTTGGAAACTGTGATACTATTCCACCACCACCCTATTCACCTGCTGCATTCCACCCACATTGGTCACCAAAGTATAAACCCCTTGGCTCAACCCTTGTGTAGAAATGACAAAGGCTTGCGTGTTTAATGCATTGGAATAGACTAACCGTCCAGTCATATCATACAATCTGACGGAAGCCTCGCCTGCCTCCGCAAAGCGGATATTGATGCGGCCTTTGGCAGGATTGGGATAGATTTCAACACTTCGAGTCGGCCCTTCGACAGGCTCAGGGACCTTAACACCCCATGTGCCGCAACCTGCATTGATTTCCCGATCCAGATAACTGAAGCGGTCATCCAGCCATCCACGCATATAATCGAGCTGGCTCTCATCCACAGTAAACTCAGGCCAGGCCTCGTGTTCACGCTCATAGGAACCACTTTCCACCAATGCTTCATATTGGTTTTGAACCACTTCCATAATGTGTCCGGTGGTCAAGATGTCACTGCGTAAGGCATTGTAACGGGCTTGGGCTGTAGCTGCAAAGCCGTTGTCATTGCAGTCTTGCGTCAAGCGGTCGAAGAAACCGTTGCTCATCAGGCCTGCCGTGTTGTAAGTCAGGCTGCCGTCGGTGTTCAAGCCCCAAATAGCATCCAAGTCCCATGGCAAGTACATATAGGTGCTCGATTTCTTATAACGTGCCACAAACAGGTTGCGTCCCATATTATCCATCGCCATCAAACTATTGATAAACAAGTAGTAATCAATGGCATTGTCCTTGTCGAACTGGGCGGCATACTGCGAATAGAACACATTATCGGAGGCATTCATCACAAAGTTGGTGAAGCTGTAGAGATGGTTCCAGTTGATGGCAGTATCGCTTTCATTGGGATAGACCCATTCGTAGTTGTCCCAAGTGTCAAGCGTGTTGTCATACATTGGCAGGCTGTCAAAGGTCGGAGCACCAGAGCCATTGCCTTTATACAATACGCCACGAATGTCACCGTTGTACTTGCGCAACCCGAGTTGCTTGCGGTCCATACGCTCGGTCAAAGCGTAAATGCCCAAATATTCATCATTGATGAACAAGTCGGCATAGACCATACGGATGCCTGACCGTGCATCAGGCTCGCTTTCGGCATAAGGCAATTTGTACATCTCCATCCAAAGCTCATTGGCCACTTTGTCGCGGAGACGAAGCGGCTGTGCCCACATGGCCTCAAGGTTCCAGTCGTCATCACTGCGCAAACCAAGGAAAGTAGTGTCGGCCATCATTGTTCCCGTAGAATCTGACCACAGCTCCACACGATACGATTTCTTATCGTACTGCTGCGATGACGTTCCCCTGATTTTGAATCCGGCGTGCATCGTAATAACATTGCCATCGGCATCGGCCACGTTGATAAGACCGTGCACTGCGGGCGAGTTGACAATCGGACCATCAGTAGTGATGGTAATCAAAGGCATCTCGCTCCTATAATAAGTATAGGTCTCGCCCTTCACTTCCATGAACTCCTTATATGGCTTCATGCCCTCAAGCAGCCGTCCCGTTGCCACGATAATCTTCTTATTATGGTCGATGCCGTAGGTCTGCGCCGACATTATCATGGTCAAAAACGCCAGAACAATTATCAGAAATGTTTTCTTCATATTCAAAGATTCAAAATTCAAGATTTAAAGATTTCTATTTTCAATAATGGCTACTAGCTGCTGGCTACTGGCCATTGGCAGCTTTAACCGAAGCTGGAGCTTTCAACATTTATGTAGCTGCCAAAAGCCAAAAGCCAGAGGCCAGAAGCCCATTCATCATTCAGCATTCCTAACTCGTAACTCCTCATTCAATCAATCCTGTTTACATCTATAATGCCGTCAATGGCTTTAATCTTAATAATGAGCTGCTCCAATGCCTCCACATCGGTGATCTGCAACACGATTCTTCCTTCAAAGAAACCTTCCTTGTCGGAGTTGAACACGATATTCTTCATATTCACTTCCAAGTCTTCGGAAATGACCTTGGTGATTTTGCCCAGCAAGCCCATCACATCGCGACCGTAGATGCGGATGGTGGCCTGCGAACCGTCAGCTTCGATGCCGTTCCATTTCACCTTAATGATGCGGTAGCCGTAACGTTCCTGCAAGCCTTTGGCATTGGGACAGTTGGTGCGGTGAATGCTGATGGTGCCTTCGTTGGTGACAAAGCCGAACACACGGTCGCCTGGAATCGGGTTACAGCATTTGGCCAGCTTGTATGTCACATTGTCGATGTCCTCGCCAATGGAGAGGGACTCCTCGGCTTCAGCGTTCTGATCTTTTTTTGACGTCCCAATAATCTCAGGTACAGGCTTTTCGCCTCTTTCAACATTTTCACCGAACTTGGCAGTCAAGAAACGCTTCACATCGGCAATGTCGATTTTTTCGGTGGAAATCCTATGATAGAGTTGCAAGGAATTCTCCAGTTTGAACTCCTTCACCAACATGTCGACCACGGTTTCAGAGAACGGCAGTTTCCAGTTTTTCAGCCTGCGCTGCAACATGCCCTTTCCCATCTCCGACTCTTTCAGCTCCTCTTCCTTGAGGTAACGGCGGATCTTGTTCTTGGCCTTTTCCGTCACCACCACATTGAGCCAATCGGCACGTGGCGACTGTTTCTTGCTCGTGATGATTTCCACCTTGTCGCCATTAGTTAATTGGTGACGAATGGGCACCATACGCCCGTTGACACGCGCACCGTTGCAGGTCTCGCCCACACGGGTATGCACTTCATAGGCGAAATCAAGCACCGTGGAACCAATTGGAAGCTGCTTCAGGTCTCCTTCAGGGGTGAAAATAAAGATCTTATCGGACTTATGAATCTTCTTGTACGAGTTCTCAAACGACACCATACTGGGATTTTCCAGCACTTGGCGCACATTGAGCAACCATTCTTCGGAGGTCTCCTTCTCCCCTTTATATAAATAGTGTGCTGCCTGACCCGTTTCGGCAATCTCATCCATACGGGTGGTGCGGATTTGCACCTCAAACCACAGCTTTTCGTCATATTTCACCGTCGTATGCAGCGACTCATAGCCCGAGGCTTTCGGCTGGGTAATCCAGTCGCGAAGGCGTTCCGGCATGGGGTCATAGATGTTGGTGATGGCCGAATACACGCTCCAGCAACATTCCTGCTCATCCTTCAAGGCACAATGGATGATGACACGGGCGGCCATCAGGTCGTAAACCTCTTCAAAAGGCACATTCTGCACCTTCATCTTGGCATAAATCGACGGGATCGACTTCAGTCGCCACTTGACCGTATAAGCGAACTTGTATTTCCCGTTTTTCTTCGTCCTTTCAAGTTCTGCATTGATGCTTTCGGAAATATTGGCGACAAACTTCTCCGCCGTCTTCCTACGGGCTTCCTGTGCCGCTTGGATCTTGTCTTCAATTTCATGAAACAAATCTGGATTCTCAAACAGCATCAACTTCTCTTCCAGTTCGGCCTTCAGTTTGTACAAACCCAACCGGTGAACGATAGGGATGTAGATGTATTTGATCTCGTGGAAGTACTTGGCCAAGCGGTCGGCATCCACATCATTCTGATTTCGAACATCATACACACGGTGCACCACCTTCAGCAGCACCGAACGCATGTCATCGATCATGGAAAGGAACAGCACTTGGAAGTTATCCGAATTATAGGCCACCTTTTCTGTATCCAGCTGAGAAATCTGGCTGAAATCCTCGAGTATGATGGCCACCGTCTTGCCAAATAGGTCTTTCAGTTCCTTGCCACTAACACCTGTTTTGTAATCAATGCCATGGAGGAATGCAGCCACCACGGAGATGTAGCCCAAACCCACTTCGAGCACGGCGATGCGCCCCATCTCAATCAGATGCATCATATAGGCCTTGCCCGACAAGAGGTAACGGCCGTCGTATTCATCCAAACAGTAACGGTAAGCCTTGTCAATCAATTCCAACTGGTTGGGTGCGCTGATGAAAGGCTGTATGTCATTCAGCATCGATTCGTAGGCCTGCTGAATAGCCAATATTTCCAAAGAAGAGTAACCTGCCATGTTAATCAGTTATTTTAACTGTGAGCTGATGAGCAAGCAGGATGTCGTAATACGGCTTCAGTTCCTCGAAGCTGCCATGCATGACGGCACATTTGCCTTTGTAATGCGTAATCCAGGCGCAAGTCTCGGCCTGTTCACGGGTATGGTGGCACACCTTCATCAAGGTGTCGATGACATATTCAAAGGTATTCACGTCGTCGTTGATGAGCAGCAGACTCTTCTCGTTCTCAACCAATTCCTCTTCCAGCACATCAACGTTTTCCTGTTCTTTGTTCATTTCTCACAATTTTGAGGGGGTAAAAATACACATAATTTCCAAAATGGAAACCGAAAAAGGGCTTCAAAGTGTTTTTTTTCCTACTTTTGCCCTCCGAACAACGACGCTTACATGCAGAACCGCTTCATCAAGAATATCATCTTCCTACTGTTTCTCAACCTGTTGGTGAAGCCCTTCTGGATTCTCGGCATCGACCGTGAGGTGCAAAACCTGCTTGGCGACGCCTCCTACGGCACTTACCAAGCCCTCTTCAACTTCTCCTACCTTTTCTATATCCTTCTTGACCTCGGTATCACCAACTTCAACAGCCGCAACATCGCGCAAGACCCCAAGAACCTATCCAAACACTTTGGTGGCCTCACCGAAATCAAGCTCCTTTTGGGACTGCTCTATGCCGTCGTCATCTTCATAGTCGGCTATTGCTGCGGCTACAACGAAGGCTTGAAACTCAAGCTGTTGTGCTGGTGCGGCCTCAACCAAGTGCTGCTCTCTTTCATCCTCTTCCTCAGGTCGAACATCCAAGGATTGCTACTTTTCAAGCAGGACAGCATCCTCTCGGTCTTCGACCGCGTGCTGGCCATCGTCTTGATGTGCCTCGTGCTATGGAGCGGCTGGTTCCCGATGGAAAAGTTCAATGCCATCTGGTACCTGCAAGCCCAAACCGTGGCCTACATCATCACCCTCATCTTCGCTTTGACCGTCGTCCTGCGCCATACCGAGCACCTCAGTTTCAAGCTCAACTTCCAGTTTTTCAAGGAGATATTACGTCAAAGCCTGCCTTTCGCCCTGCTCGTCTTGTTGATGAGCGTCTACAGCCGTGTGGAACCCGTGCTGCTTGAAAGGCTCTTGGACGACCAAGGCGTGCAAGCTGGATACTACAGCCGCGCCTACCGTCTCTTCGACGCGGGCAACAACATCTCCAACCTCTTCGCCATCATGCTGCTGCCTATGTTTGCCGCCACGCTGAAGAACAAGCCGGAGATGAACAACCTGGTCAAGACCTCATTTAACGTCATCGTGGCCATGGCAGGCATCGTGATGATGATGTGCGTCTTCTACCGCCAAGAAATCATGCAGCTGATGTATCTCCCCGCCGATGCCGTAGCCACCGATTTTGAGCGCATCGGGCAATATGCCAACATATTCCCCATCCTCATGGGCAGTTTCTTCTGCCTGTCAACGACTTATATCTTCGGCACTTTGCTCACGGCCAACGGCAGCCTCAAGCAGCTCAACCTGGTTGCCGCCGCTGGTGTGGTCATCAACATCCTGCTCAACCTCTTGGTCATCCCGCGCTTCTATGCCGTAGGTGCCGCCTGCACCAGCCTCTGTGTGCAAGCTGTCACAGCCTTCCTGCAATACCTCCTCGCCAAGCGCATCCTCAAATTCGACATAGGCGGTCGCTATTGGTTCCACATCATCCTTTTTATGATTACCATCGCTGCCGTTACCTTCCTTGTCAAACAGCTGAATATCAATTGGATGATTGGCTTCGCTATTGCCTTTGCCATCAACTGTGGCGCCATCTTTTTCACCCGTTTGCTCAGCCTCAAGGAGATTGTCAGCCTTGTCCTCCCCAAGGAAAAAAAGGCCTAAAATGTCATTTTTCATTGTCAATTCAGTGGAATTCCCTATTTTTGGCAACTTATTCTACACATAAATATGGACGAACAGACACATAATACCTTCAGTTCCAAATACTTATGCAGGCTATTGGTGGAATATAGGAAGCCCATACTCATTATTTTGGCGTTGGCCGCCCTTTGTGCCGTCATTTTCAGCGCCCCATTTTTCATCACCCCACTGTATAAGTCCACGACGGTCATCTACCCCACCTCCAGCAATTCCATCTCCAAAGTCTTGATTAGCACGACCTACCAGTCGGAGAAAGACATCATGAACTTCGGCGAGGATGAGCAAACCGAACAGATGCTGCAGGTGCTGAACTCGAACCGCGTGCGCGACAAGGTGATCAGCCGCTTCAACCTGATGGAACACTACGACATCAAGGCGAACAGCAAATACCCCATCACCAAGCTCAACAAACTCTATGATGCCCGCATCAAGTTCCGCAGGACGGAATACAATGCCGTAAAAATCACCGTATTGGACTCCGACCCAGCACTTTCGGCACGCATCGCCAACGAAATCGCCGAGATCTTCGACAGCACCATGAACCAGATGCAGAAGGAAGTCGCCATAGAGGCCTACCGTATCGTGGAACAGGAATACAACACCCTCGTTGCCGAAATGAACATGCTCGAAGACTCGTTGAACACTTTGCGCAAGCTCGGCGTGTTCGACTACGAGTCGCAAGTGGAGATGCTCAGCCAACAATTGGCTGTTGAGTTGGGCAAAGGCAACAAACAGGGAGTCAATAACATACAAGAACAATTGGACATTTTGGCCGAATATGGCGGTGCCTCCTACGCCATCAACGAGCGTTTGGACAACGACCGTCTGCAACTCTCATTGGTCAAGTCGAAATATGAGGAAGCCAAGGTGGACGCCACCGAGTTCATCCCACACAAGTTCGTCGTCACCTCGGCCTTCCAGGCAGAGCGCAAGACCTACCCCATCCGCTGGATCATCGTGGTAGTCACTGTGCTGAGCACCTTACTATTGCTCATCTTCTGCATCGTCTTCTACGACCGCTCGAAGGGCTTTTTTCGTTGGGAGGCCGACAAGAAAGCGGCCACGAAAGGAAAAGGAAAAACCTCTGGCAAAGAATGAGTTAAAAGCGACAACGAATATCAATTACAACACTCCGAAAACAACACAAACAACAATGGATAACAATTTCAACAATCTTTCACTGGTTCAACTCGTGCTGAAATGGAAATGGCACATCGTCATCATCACCGTGGTGGCCGCCCTCTGCGGTGCCATTTTCTCAAGTTCCATGTTCATCACGCCGCTTTACAAGTCGGTGGCTGTGGCCTATCCCGCCAACATCAGTCCCTACTCCGATGAAAGCGAGACCGAACAGATGCTAGAAATCATCAATTCGACCTCCATCATGGACTCCATCGTCGCAAAATACGACTTGTGGACGGACTACAAGATCAACAAGGCCGACCAATTTGCCAAGACCTATATGATCAACGAATACCGCAGCAAGATCAAGATTGGCAAGACCCCCTATGAGGCCGTCAGCATCAGCGTGATGGACAAAGACCCCTTCGTGGCCTGCGACATCGCCAAGGACATCCTCAACTTCTACGACCAGAAGGTGCACGACCTGCACAAGCAGAAAGTGGGCGAAGTGGTGGCCATGTACGACATGCAGCTGAAGCTGAAGCAGCATGACATCGACTCGCTGAAGCAAGACCTCACCGACCTCGCCACCAACTACGGCGTGCTCAACTATTCGGGCCAGCTGCGTGAGGTGACGCGCGGTTTCATCAACGGGTCGAACAAAGCCTCCGAACTGAAGCAGAACCTCGAGCAATACGGAGCCGACGCCGTCGACTTGGAGACCAAGATCATCGCCGAGGCCAACACCTACTCCCTCATCAAGCGCGACTACGAGCAAAACCTGCGTTTCTTCAACTCCAACCTCACCTACTCCAACATCATCACCGAGCCCTTCCCTGCCGACAAAAAGGCCTTCCCGGTGCGTTGGGTGGTGGTTGCCTTGTGTGGTTTGGGTGCCTTGCTGCTCTCCATTGTGGTCATCTTCATCATTGAAAACCGCAAGCGTTTCGTGGGCGAAAACAAATAAACCGTGGAGAAGAAAGCGAAAATAGCCTGGCTGTATGTCATCGCGGCACTTTTCGTGGCCGTGGGGCTATTTCTTGTGGTGAAGAAGAACACCTACCTCTTCTTTGCCCTTCCCGTTGTTTTAGGCGTGCTTTTGCTTTACATCTTTTCCTTGGACAAAGTGCTGTTGCTCACAGCATTTACCGTACCTCTTTCCATCAACCTGAAAGCGCTTGAAGCAGGCTTGGCCATCTCGTTGCCTGCCGAACCCTTGCTGATGGGCATCTTGGTGCTTTTCATCGCCAAAATGCTCTACGACGGCCAGTACGACCGGCGTATCGCACGACATCCCATCGCCATCGTTATCTACTGTATGTTCACCTGGATGCTTGTCACCACCATCACCAGCGAGATGCCCGTGGTGTCCATCAAGTTCTTGCTGTCGAGGCTGTGGTTTGTCGTACCGGCCTTCTTCCTCTGCGCCATCCTTTTCAAGAACCCCAAAAACATCCATAAGTTCATCTGGCTTTACATCGCTGCCCTGTGCATCGTGTGCGTCTACACCATCATCCACCATGCCCAGTTCGGCTTCGACGGCGACTCGGCCCACTGGGTGATGACACCTTTCTACAACGACCACACGGCCTACGGCGCAGCTTTGGCCATCTACCTCATCCTAGCGCTCACCTACGTCTTCCTGCCGGACGTAAAAAAGAGCCGTAAGCTCATCATCATCGGCGCGGTCGTGCTACTCAGCGTGGCCCTGATGCTCTCCAACTGCCGTGCAGCTTGGCTGAGCGTCATTGCCGCCTTGGCTTTGCTGATTTGCGTGTTGCTGAAAATCAAGTTCCGCTGGATTGCCGCCGCCGTCGTGATTCTGGTCGGTTTGTTCTTCGCCTTCCAAAACCAAATTATCGATGCTTTGGAGAAGAACAACCAAGACGCTTCGGGCGACCTTGTAGAGAACATCCAGTCCATCACCAACATCTCCACCGATGCCTCCAACCTCGAGCGCATCAACCGCTGGCAGTCGGCCTTCCGCCTGTTCAATGAGCGTCCCGTCTTCGGCTGGGGCCCTGGCACATATCAGTTCGTCTACGCGCCCTATCAGATGTCGAAGGAAAAGACCATCATCAGCACCAATGCCGGTGACGGCGGCAACGCCCACTCCGAGTATTTCGGTCCCTTGGCCGAGCAGGGCATCGTGGGCTCACTCCTCGTGCTGGTTTTGGTTATCGTGACGGTGTATTGCGGCCTGAAGACCTACGGGCGTTGCAAGAACAAGCAGGCCAAGGTCTTGGTTCTGGGTGCCACCCTCGCCTTCATCAGCTATTTCATCCACGGCTTCCTCAACAACTTCTTGGACACCGACAAGTTAGCCATCCCAGTATGGAGCCTTGCCGCCCTGATTGCCGCAATTGACGTGTTCTACGCGGACAAAGAAGAATTCGTAGAAGAGAAATAAGTAATGCCGCCCTTTGGCGGCATTACCCATATTATTTACGAAAGATTTATGTAAGATTTATTTCCCTTACTTTACTTTATTTCCACCAGCTCCAATTCGATGACCAACGGCGAATAAGGCGGCAAAATCTCACCCAAGTCAGCCTCGCCAAAAGCCAAGGCCGAAGGGGTAACCAAGGTGACTTTACCTCCCTTCGACATGGTCATCACGGCCTCTTCGATGGCGGGAAGCATCTCCCCAGCGCCAATCTTGAAGGGAACCGGCTCACCGTGGTCGTAGCTTGATTCAAGCTGCTCATCCTTGAGGTTCTTGATGATGAAATGCACAGTCACCTCATCGCCCCATTGGGCCACATTGCCAAGGCCAACCTCTTGGTTGAGAATGTAAAGCCCTGATTCCGTCGGAGTTTCAGTGATACCATGGGACTTGATGTAGTCCTCAATGGACTTGCTTTCCAAGGCCATTAGACGATTCTTTTCAGCCTCCATCTCGGCTGCCTTGGCCATCTGACGCTTGTCGTAAGTCGCCTTGTCCATCACAGTGTTCATCTTCAACCGTACGACCATCGGCGTATAGGGCAGGATAAACTGCTCGTAGCCAATACTGTCGAAAGCCAATGACGATGGGATTACAAAACGCATCTCGCCACCTTCAGGAACCATGCCCATGGCTTCATTGAAGCCCTTACCGATGAAATCCTCACCATATTGTATTTCGATGGGCTCAATACCAAAAGAATTCAAAATGGTATCGCCTTTGTAGTCGAACATTGTGAAGTCGAAATTGACATACTCTCCCAACTTGGCCACTTTGCCTTTGCCAGTCTTTTCCAAAACGATAAGGCCCGACTCGGTCACCGTGTTCTTTGGGTCGTCACGCAAAGGAACCAAAAATGTCTCTTCAGCACCTCTCAGACTGTCCATCAAGACTTTACGCTCGGCATCCATAGTCTCAAAAGGCTTCACAGAAAGGAGTTTCAAGTCATAATAAATGGCTTTGCCCGCATATTCCTCGGGAATCTCTTCCATCCCCATCGAGACGGTCAGCACTGAATCGGCAGGCACCATAAGACGGGCGGAATCACCGACATGCATCATCAGCAAGCCATCCATCACATCGCCCACAAAATCGGATTCGGTCAACACAATCCTCATTGGTCCATCACCAACGGTAGTGAACAGCAACGAGTCGTCAAAGTACTGAGCCATATGTATGGTTGCCTCATCCCTCAAACGCGGCATCACTTCCGATCCGCCTTTACTATAAAACTTCATGTAGGCACCGTTCTCCATCTTCTTGAATCCCGAATAGATAGTATCCTCGCCACACGAGGCCATCGTCAGGAACAGAAAAAGAGCAGCAACTGCATCAAAAATCCTTCTCATTTTATTGTAAGTCAACAAGTTCTACTTCGAAGACCAAGTTGGAGTAAGGAGTGATCTTATCCCCAGCCTGTCTGTCGCCATAAGCCAGATAATAAGGGATGTAAAGCACGCCCTTTTCGCCTTTCGACATCAACATGATACCTTCGTCCCAACCAGGGATGACCTGACCAACGCCAATCGGGATGGTGATAGGCTCGCCCCTTTCGACGGAGGAATCGAACACGGTACCGTCAAGCAATTTGCCGGTGTAGTGCACTTGCACCATCTGTCCGACCTCGGGCTTCTCGCCGTTGCCTTCCTGGGTCATCACATAATACAGACCCGAAGCGGTAGGCTCGACATTAACCTTGTTTTTGGCCAAAAACTCAGTCAGTTGCTGTGCAGCCGTGGCGGTCTCTTCAGGATGGTCGGCCTTCATCTTCTCAATTCTTGCTTCGGCATCCTTCTTGATCTTGGCACCCAAACGAACGGCATATTCGCTCTCGGGATAGAAGTCATCCAAACGAACCTCAAAACGCATCACGTCGGTCGACTTGAACTCAGCAGGCAGGCTGGGTTGATGGAACCATTTGATGAAAGTAGAATCGATGTTCACGATAAATGAGGCTGAGTCGCCTTTGTGCATCATAGTCATACCTTCATAGAAGTCGCCGGCAAACAAAGGAGCCTCCAAGGGCAGCGTGTTCGGTCCTTTGGGAACAATAATGGTAGTGTCGTTCACTGTGCAGCTGATCAGCAAATCCATCAAATCACCCACCTTAGGCTGTTCGCCAGTGTTCTGTTTGAAGAATTGGTAATACAGCCCCGTGTCAGTTTTTTTGTAGCCCGGATACGGTGAGTTGTCATTGCAGGCACTTATGGTACCCATCAGCATGATGGCCAACATGGCCATTGAAAAGATACTTTTTTTCATTTTTGTTAGTATTAAATTATTGATTGATAATATTTTGTAATTGTTCAGAATTAAATTGCGGTGTTATTTATCCAAAACATCCAAAAGCTCTACATCAAAGACAAGGTTGGAATAGGCTGGAATGCTACCGAAAGCATTCGTACCATAGGCCAGCGTGTAAGGCAGTACGAAGCGGGCTTTCTCACCCACCCGCATCATGGCAACGCCTTCCTCAAGACCCTTCAACACTTTACCTTCACCGACCACGACGTCATAATAGTCGCCCAACTGCTCGGAGTCGCCCAAAGGTGTGCCGTCAAGATAGGATGCCGCGAACTTGATTCGAGCAGTCTGACCCTGTTGAGGCTGGACACCCTCGGTGGTCACAGACTTGTTGAAAAACAATCCCGAAGCTGTATAATCCGTAATGTTATTAGTTTTCAGGTATTCGAAAAAAGCCTTTTCCGAATCGGCCTTTAAGGCCTGCATGGCCTTTTCGTTTTCAGCTTTCAACTCTGCTTCCGTAGTGATTTTCAGCAACTTGATTTCGTACACCAAATTGGAATAAGCAGGAATCGAGCCAACGGCACGCTCACCATAAGCCAAGTCGAACGGAATGATGGCCTTCACGCGCTCACCGAGGTGCATCTTCGGAACAATCTCTTCCCAACCCTTGATGGTACTGCCTTCACCCAAGACAAAGGAGAACTTTTCAGGACTATCGAAAGTGCTACCCACCGACCGACCGTCCAGCAAAGCGGCCGAGAAGTCAAGCTCAACCTTCTCGCCTTTCACTGGGCAACGTCCTTTTCCTTTTTCCATCGGAATGATGTAAACACCTGAAGGTTCTGGAGTTAAGTTGATATTGTTGGCTTCAATGTAATCGGCCAAAGCCTTCTGTGAGGCTTCCTTCATCATCTCCCTCATCGTTTCCAAATCGGCCATAAACTCCTCCTCGGACTTCACTTCCACCAACTTCACCTCATAGCGGAAATAGTCCTCAGGCTTCAATCCGACCGCATTAGGATCCTGCTCATAATACAAGGCCGCCACCGAATCCGCCTTCACATAGAACGAAGCCGAATCACCGACATGCATCATGGCGTAGGCCTCCTGCAAATCACCCTTAAAAATCGGATCCCGCAACTGGGTATACACATCATGCTGTGAGCCCTGCCAATCATAATACAAGGAATCGTCCAGATAGCAAGCCATGTCCACCTTCATGAAATCCGTCAGTTGGGGTTGGGTAGCCGAAGTGTTCTGGCTATGGAACTTATAGTACAAGCCACTTTGTGTCTTTTTGTAACCTGGAAACTTCTGCGTACAAGCCGTGAACAGCATCATTGCCGATAGGCAAGCCATTGTGAATAACAAATAAATTCTCTTCATAACTTATTGATTATCTATTACTTTTATCGTATAAACCAAGGTCGCATACTCAGGAATGCGTTTGTCGTCGCCATGCAGGCCATAAGCCAAATGGAAGGGGATGATCAGCTTGGCCTCATCGCCGCGATGCAGATAGGTCATGGCCTCATCCAAACCCGTCTCCACACCACCTTCTCCAACGACGAACGACTTGACACCGTCTTTTTCTGACGAATAGAACAAATCCCCAGCGATAGAGCCGAGCTCATATTCCAGGCTCACCTTCTCCCCTTTCTCAATCTTCTTCTCCGAGCCTTGCTTCAGAATCTGATAGCGCAGGCCCGTTCCTGTGGAAGTCATCTCCAAGCCATGCCGCTTGATGTAGTTCGATATGTCTTCCTCTTCCTCGTTCAGCAAATATCGGTTAGCTGTTTCCATGCTGTTCTTCATCTCGTTTTTTGAGATGGGAACAGAAGGCTCCTTAGGTTTCTCTTCACAGGAAAAAACCGCAAGCAAAAGCAACATTATCAAATATTTACAATACTTCTTCATTCCGTTTGATTCAACATTTCCTTGTATTCAGGCAAAACCGATTTCAACCTTTCCACCGCTTCCTCAAACGAACACGTCAGCGTACCACCTGCGGCATTGGTGTGGCCACCACCCTTGAAATACTTGTTGGCCAGCTCATGAACCGAAAACGAGCCTTTCGACCTGAACGACAGCCTAATCTGGTCTTGACGTTCAGTCACCAAAACCGCCATCTTGATTTTGCTCATCGAAAGTGGGAAATTGACCACACCTTCCGTATCGCCTGTCTGATAGTTAAAGCTATCCAAATCACTCTTATTCAGTGCAATAATAGCAGTTGAATACTCATCAAGTACCTCCATTCTATTGTTGATAGCGAAGCCCAACAGGCGAAGCCGGTTTTCCGACATCGTATCATATACCATCTCATGAACATAACTATAAGGCATCGCTTTCTCCACCAAGACACTGACCAACTCAAACGTCCGAGGATGATAGATGGAATGCGCAAACGAGCCCGTATCCGTCATGATGCCCACCAAGAGGTTGGTGGAAATATTCTCCGTCAAATACTGTTTCCCATAATGCAAGATGATTTCCGTCACAATCTCGCTGGTACTCGAAACGCAAGTACTTGAGTACAAGCAATAATACATACTTTCTTCTGGGTCTCTGTGGTGGTCGATCAGCACTCTCGGACACCGCGTCTTGCCGATTTCGTTATGCAAGATGCCACTCCGCGACAAACTGTTGAAATCCAAAATCATAATACATTCAGCCTCGGCGATGGCAGTTTTGCAAGCTTCAGCTTGCTGCTCAAAAACCAAGATGGCCTCCGAGCCAGGCATCCAGTGCAAAAATTCGGGAAAATCGTTGGCAACCACCATCTTCACCTCATGTCCATAGAAGCGCAAGAACTCCGACATAGCCAAAACCGAACCGATGGCATCGCCGTCAGGATTGACGTGACAGGCCAGAACGATGCGTTTAGGTGTCTGAATTACAGCGTCAAAGCGCTCATAAAAGGATTCTACTTGCATAACTTCAATAAAAGCTTGCAAAGGTACAACTTTTATTGGATTTACACCTAATTAATTATTAGAAACCCATCATCGGGGAGCTATTTGCTCGAAAGTGTTGTCAGAATAGACAAGAATGATCTGCTTCAGGGTCGCGATAGGAGAAGGTTGAGGAAGTTCGGTTGAAGGTTCCTCGACCTTGGGTTGCTCAAACAGCGTTTCTTCAACCACCGATTCCGCTGAATTCTCATGTTGCGTGTCGGGAGAAACAGGCTCAATAGGGGCGACAGGAGCAAAGGGTTCGGAGACCGTGATGGGTCCGCGACCAAAAATAATCCACTCCAAACTATACTCCGGGAAGGTCTCTTTGAGCTTCTTGACGAAGTCCAAACTCGGGTTGTTACGTCCCGACAAGAGGTGGGAAATATTCGACGGCTGGATTCCCAACCTAAGGGCAAATTCGGCAGCGGTCAAATTCTTTGCCCGGATGATGTGGGCTATTCTGTCTTTCATTTCTAAGTTTTCCATGTTTGTATCCTCCAAAAAAATTCAGTTTTCACTCCATTTTTAGTTTACAAAGGTAAATAATTATTTGTTACAAAATACAATTCCAAGAAATTTATTTTTGTAAACCAAAATGAAATACGTAACTACTTGAAGTAGTTTCTAAATTATTAAATTTATTTCTCTATTTATCAATAAATTAAATTATATTATTGTAAAATACTAGTATTTAGTAGAAATTCTGGATTTGTTTCATATATTACTTCAAGTTATTTATATTAAAATACTGAATTTATGTATTTTATATAAATTAATTCATAATTATTCAATATTTGTAACTATATGAATTGTTTACAATTATGTATTCCATATGTTTATTTGTGTAAATAATTTGTATTCAATTGAAATTTAACATTTTATGTTTTTATTATTTATTTATGTAAACTTTCATGTATAAGTAAAAAAGCGAAAGTAAATGTCTTGAATTTGGCGTTTTTCTCCCTCGGTTGGACTCCAGAATCATCCAAAATGCAAATCCGCTATAACGGCCTAAAAATGCCTTTTCCCGCTTTCCGGATTTCTTCCCCACTCCACTCTTTTTCCCTCAACCGTATCTCCTCGATGCTCTTTTTTCTCCTCTCAATTTACACCTTAATTTATATAGTATCGCTCCCGTATCGAAAAAATACGCTATCTTTGCCAGCTGTGAGAAAAAAGGAACATCATATCCAAAACCTCATCCTCGAGGGTGAACATCAGATGCTCGATTTCAAGTTCGAGATTTCGGACAGTCGGCGCATCGCGCGTTCGTTGGCCGCTTTTGCCAACACCGATGGCGGACGGCTCTTGGTTGGTGTCAAGGACAACGGTGCCATCGCCGGTGTCCGTTCCGACGAGGAAATCCACATGATCCAGGCCGCAGCCGAGATGTATTGCCAGCCCAAAGTGGAATACACCACCGAGGAATGGGAAATCAACGGGAAGACCGTGCTTGAGGTCATCATCCCAAAAGACAAGCATCACAAGCACAAAGCCCATGACAATCAAGGCAATTACAAAATCTTTGTCCGCGTGAAGGACGAGAACCTGGTCGCCGACAGCGTATTAATTAAGGTGTGGAAGTCCGACAAATTCGCGAAACCCGCGAAAATCTCGTTCACCGAGACGGAAGAGCAACTCCTCCACTACCTCACCGAACACGAGGAAATCACGCTTCAGGAGTTCCAGCAGATTGCACACATTAATAAAAGGAGAGCAGAAGCCATCCTCGCTGATTTCATCCTTGTGGGCACCATTGAGCTCATCCAAACCAGCCAAAACACAGTTTTTCGACTCACTCAACCCACTGAAATCGCATAAAAACTATCCTTTTCATGATTTTTTTTCGCTTTATTTTACTATTTATTGGATTTTTATTCAATTGATTTTCAAAATAGTAAAATATTTTATCAAAAATAATTGAAAATTTTGCTTGCCAGTATCCAAAAAGGTCGTACCTTTGCAATCCGCTTCCTCAAAAAAGAGGGGTTGAATCGAAGGGAAAAGGAAGCAAGAAAGTTCTTTGAAAGTCTGAGGCCAGCACAAGACCGGCGCCGCGGGATGCGGCGCTAGGGATAGGAACCTTTTAGAAGGAACACCAAAGAGAACATCAAGGCGGAACCCGAGATTCAGAACAGACAAAAAGAAACAACAATAGTACAACGAAGAGTTTGATCCTGGCTCAGGATGAACGCTAGCGGCAGGCCTAATACATGCAAGTCGGACGGTAAACAGCCCTTCGGGGCTGTGAGAGTGGCGGACGGGTGCGCAACGCGTATGCAACCAGCCCCTGACAGGCGGACAGCCGGTGGAAACGCCGGATAATACGCCATGCGGCCTGGGTGAGGCATCTCACCAAGGTCAAAGCGGAGACGCGGTCGGGGACGGGCATGCGTCCCATTAGATGGTAGGCGGGGTGACGGCCCACCTAGTCGACGATGGGTAGGGGATCTGAGAGGACGGTCCCCCACACTGGTACTGAGACACGGACCAGACTCCTGCGGGAGGCAGCAGTAAGGGATATTGGGCAATGGGGGGAACCCTGACCCAGCCATGCCGCGTGAGGGAATGAGGCCCTACGGGTCGTGAACCTCTTTTATTCGGGGACAAGGACGCGCACGTGATGCGCGTTTGAGGGTACCGAAGGAATAAGCGTCGGCTAACTCCGTGCCAGCAGCCGCGGTAATACGGAGGACGCGAGCGTTATCCGGATTCATTGGGTTTAAAGGGTGCGCAGGCGGCCATGCAAGTCAGCGGTGAAAGCCCGGGGCCCAACCCCGGAAGTGCCGTTGATACTGTATGGCTGGAATGCGGTCGAGGCGGGCGGAACGTGGCGTGTAGCGGTGAAATGCGTAGATATGCCACAGAACGCCGATAGCGGAGGCAGCTCGCCAGGCCTGCATTGACGCTCGGGCACGAAAGCGTGGGGATCGAACAGGATTAGATACCCTGGTAGTCCACGCCGTAAACGATGGGCGCTCGTCGTCGGCGACAGAATGTCGGCGGCCAAGCGAAAGCGAT
>JAEEGJ010003905.1_pt1 | contig 53356 bp, 46 predicted proteins | sample 8958761 | NCBI WGS metagenome assembly JAEEGJ01 (sample SAMN16246546, study PRJNA631951) | gut metagenome | biome: gut microbiome; feature: rumen; material: RS-attached | host: Bos | place: Iran: Karaj | collected 2018-10
CCGTTAGCGAGAACAACCATTTAATGTGTTTCAACGAAAAAAATGTCGCAAGCAACTGCCCAATTCGGGTGAGAAGCGACGGTTTTGTATAATGTGTGCGTGTGGCGGGGGACATAGTTGTTAGTTTAAATGAAAAATGCGTCTAAATAGAATTTCTACAGTGAATATAGATAGCATTACAAAAAAGTGCACATAAGTAATGAAGTTTTTAAGGGACATCTTTCTCCAAAAGAACCCCGTCAACCCCATCTTCTGCACCATCTTATTAGGGTGCTTTATCTCTCCTAATGCGAAACGGAATGCCGCGCCAACTCCAATCAGAACTTTATCGGGCAAATATTCGAATAGTCTTGCGGCAAAAAAATCCTGTTTGGGCGCCCTCAACGCAACCCAAACCACATCGGCGTTGCTCTCGCGTATTCTTTTGGCAATATCATCATAGTCAAACTCGTCAACATCGCAGAATGCAGGTGAATATGTGCCGACAATCGACGATTGCGAGTATCTGCTTTTCAAAGCCGACAATGTTTCTTCGGTATCGCCTAAAAGAAAATGCTTCAGGCCTTTTGTTGTATCGTTGAGCATCGCTACCATCAAATCGGGCCCTGTTGTGCGGTGCACGCTTTTCAGCCCCCATAATTTTGCCATCCAAACAAGCGGCATACCATCGGGCAAGCACATAAAGGCATTGTCCATCACTGCTCGATAATCGTTGTGCTTATTGGCATAAACCACTGTCCGCATATTGCTCACGCAGACATATCCGCCCTGCCTGCTTAATGTGGCTTGCTCAATGCGGCTTTGCGCATCGGCGGGGGTGGTTGCTGAAATATATGTTTTACCTATACGATAACTATTCTGATTTTTCACAATTCTATTTGTTTAACTTCCAATGGGTATTTTGGCTCTAACCGATTGTATCCGATTTCAACCCGAGTTTTTCTTGCAGGCGACAACACTTTGTTCCTAACCAAACTTATCCGAACTAAACCTAAAGACAAAAAATCAATATTTTGGATAAATTTGGGTTCGTTTGGTTAGCGATAAAACCTTGTTTATTTTTTTATCAAAATTTTCTTTCAATTTCTCGCGAAGCGAATCTGCATTTCAAATTGCCGCCTGCGGCAATCAATTTTCCGTGGTTTCAGTGCTTTCCGTGGTTATAAAACTCCGTTGTTAAACACAAGCCCCCAAGCACTCGCACATTCTGTGCTCAAACTTCTCCAATGTGAAATTCTGCCTGAAAATATCATATCCTGCTTCCCCCATCTGGCGGCGCAGAGCGGGATTAAGCAACAACTGATCAATGGCTGCGGCCAGCGATTCGGCAGTTTTGCGCTCACATATTATGCCGTTCTCTTTTTTCTTATCTTATAGCAATCTGTAGGTATAGGCTTAATAACTTCTCGCCCTAACAAACCATTCAAACGCTCTGCTCGCATATTATATCTTTCCATCTTTTTCACCGCTCGTTTTTCCATAATGGGATTAAACATAAAATCGGGCATTACATAATAAAACCACCAATTAAACTTACTCTTTATTCTCTTAATAAAAGACATATTATATGGTTTCATAACAATTGGTACGTTCCAAGTGCCTCCGTAATTAAACATCATCGCCTCTTCTGCATATCGAGTCGCAAGGAACTTTTCTCCTTGAAAATCATATTCTACTAAATTAGTAACATATTTTTCTGGGATAGGGTCCCCTACGGTTTCGCGCACACCATCAATCAACGGGGCCATAATATAAAAGTCTATATACTCTCCCTTTCTCATGATTGAACAAAGACCATCTCGCCTATCGTACCGAATGACTTCAAATCCGTTATCCCTCAATTCGAACAACATTGACTTAAATATGTCTAAATCTTCACGCATAATAAACAAGTCAATATCTTCATCATGAGCAATAAAATCATGTTCCCGAATGGCACCTAATAATGTTCCATAAATCAAACCGAACTTCAATCCTTTCTTTTGGGCAATAGAATTGAACAATAACAAGTTTTCTTTAGCAATCACCATGTCCATTACCTTAATGCCATTATACACTATCTTGAACTTGTAGGTGTACTTCCCGTTAGGTGTGTCTATTGACAATTTCATAATGTGCGTTACCCCAATATTTTAATAGTTCTTTCAATCGCGGTTTTAAAATCGAAATTTGGCTTAAATCCCAAATTGCTTATTCTGCCTGTATCGAGTATGGCCTGCATGGCTATTGAGAATCCTTTTTTCTCCGTCTCTGACGGCAAATCAAACACAACATTTGTGCCTGCGACATTAGCACATGCCAATGCAAAATCTTTTAAGTGTACATTGCACTTGTCGTTGGCCACATTATATACTGCACCAACTTCACCATGAAGAAGTACAAACAGCATTGCCGCAACGGCATCGGCCACATACGTGTATGAGAAAAACTGTTCGCCTTTGCTTTTCAGTACAATATCTTCGCCTCGCAAGGCTTTGACAATGAACTGCGACGACGCTTTTGTGTCACTCATCAGCATTGTAGGGCCAAAAACACGACTCAGCCTAACAATCTTTACATCTACCCCTTTTTCAGAAATATAAGATTGGCATAGCGCTTCACTCACACGTTTCGACTCCGTATAACAGGAACGTGCGGTTGAAAGGTTCAACTGCCCAGTATAATCTTCTGTAAACACATCGCTACCTCTAGCGTTGCCATAAACCTCAACTGAAGACGGGTACAAAACCATCGCACCGCATTCAGCAGCCTTGTTTAGCGCATACTCCGCACCTTTTACATTTATTTCAATAGTTTCAACGGGATATTGCGAGTAAGCCAACGGGTGTGTATTGCTTGCCAACGGAATAATGTAATCCACTCTGACATCAGCGGGCAAAGGTTCTCTGACATCTTGCTCAATAAAATGAAAATGTTCATTGCCAAAATATTCACCCAATCTCACTTTGGCTTTGTTCTTGCTACGCCCGACAGCATATATGTTGATATTGGCTCCTTGCTGGTTGTATAGCATCAGGGCGTCAATCAGACAAACACCTATCAAACCGCTTGCACCTGTAATCAAGAACCGTTTACCTTGCAGTTCTTCTATGCCCTTAATTCCCAAAATAGTATTCAGGTCTTCTTGATAAAGCGGGTGTTGTTTATTCAAACATTTTATTTCAGCCATGAGTCCTTATCCATTTTCAAATAACTCTTGAACATTTCAAGATCATCCTTTGTTGTCAACTTGATATTCTTATCCGAGCCCGCAGCAAAATGCAATGTCTCTCCTAATTCTACCATCATTGTGTTTGTATATGCAGAGCCATATATACCAATTCCCTTTTTGAACGCTTCGTGATATGCTTCATTTAATTTTTTAAAATGATAAGCCTGCGGCGTTGACACACGACGCAGGGTTTCGCGTGGTATATATTGTTTTGTGGTAGTATCATCTTCGGGATTCACTACAAATATCTGTTCATTATAAGGAAGTGAAGTAACTCCATTACCAAACTCTTTTGCCTTATGAATAACATCTGTCAAAACCGTGTCATCGACGAGTGGGCGAATTCCATCATGAATAACAATTATATCATCGTCTTGGCACTTACCCTCTAAATTATACACTCCATTACGTATGCTTTCTTGTCCAGTATTTCCTCCGCTGACAACCCATTTCAATTTTGAGATATTGAATTGTCGGGCATAGGCCCACAACACATCGTGCCAACCATCAAGACATACCACCCCAATTTCATCCACCATAGGGTGATGCTGGAATCCTTCCAATGTGTAGATAATAATAGGCTTATCATACACATTGATAAATTGTTTGGGAATATCTTGTCCCATACGGTTTCCTGAACCGCCTGCAATAATTATTGCTACTGTCTTGCTCATATAGTAGTATTTAACTTGCCAACTAAGTTACTAATTCTCTCCTCGAACGAAACAGTCATAAGGCTTTTTCGAGGCTTTGTCAAATCAGGGATTAAAGCCAATCCTAACTGTCTATCAATGGCATCTGTTATTCCTTGCACATTCATAGGATCAATAAGTTCGCCATTTAAATCATTTACAAGGCAAGAAGAACCTGCCCTCTTTGAAATAATCACACGACATCCTGCCAAAAGCGCCTCGTTGGTTACCGCCCCAAAAGCTTCTTGATAACTTGCTAAAATCAAGACGCTTGCAAGATTATACCAAGCATACAACTCATCACCATCAAATCTACCAGTGAAAATAACTTCTTTGTTTGTCGCTTTTGCCCGTTCTTCCAATTTTACTCGTTCAGTGCCATCACCAACAATAACGAAAACCGCATCGCTGTTTGCATGACCAAAAGCGTCTAATACCCGACAAAGATTTTTAAGTTCGACCAAACGCCCGACAAACAACAACACCTTCTTACCTTCAAGTCCATAACTTTTTACATACTCACGACTAATCGGCAAAAGACGCTCGTAATTAGCTGCCGCCCTGATTTCGTTCATAATAATGGGCATCCATACACCTTTATGGAAATGCTGTTGATACCATTGTTCCACTTCGGGTGTAACAACTATCAAATTGTCGAAACATTTTGCAAAATTTTGTCTCAACCATGCATGCATCTTGGTGAAATCGTTGTGATTGACAATCATATCGTAACTGTCATCTGTCATACTCACAACCTTGAACTTTCCTCGGGTAATCCACCTATATAACAACACCTGCATAGCCGATATTTGAAATTCTGGCACAATCACCACTTCGGGCTTCTCTTTGTGAAGCATTCTCCATAAACCAAAGCATATTTTTCGAGTTTCGCCCCTCAATTTAATGCCTTTCAAATAAACAGGCCTAAATAAGCAGTTGTTTTCCAATTGGTTGATATCGAATCTTTGCGCCTTGCCCTCTCTCGAATAGAAACACATTATCATACCTAAACATTCATGCAACGCGTTGTAAGTGTCCACCCTATAAGGGGCTATATTAGTGCGAATAAAAATGTTCGACATACATTATTTCTTTACATAACCCATTTACCCAGCCCCATTTTTTTCAGTATTTGAAGCATAATCATATTTAACGGCAATACCATTGCAATAGCGACTAAAGGGTAAATTGCTGCATTAATATACTGCAAGAATGACAAACCTGACAGTAATGATATTATTGCAAAATGAGTAAGATATATTCCATAACTCATTGTCGAGATTAATCTCACTCCCCCTGCTATTCTATTAAATTGCCATGGGGACGCAATAATTAGAGTAAATACTAATATCGTTTCAATAATTCTATATGAATCAAGTATTTTTGCGTTTATCATAAAAATGAGCATCCCTACTATATAAACACAAATACACAATACTACCAACAATTTGTAGTATCGCTTGATTTGCTCAACATTTATGCTAATAACGTATCCTGCGACAAAATAGAAGCTGTACAAAAGATTGTCAGACACAAAACGGTGGAATAATTGCAAACATGGCAAATATTGGCCGAGAATATATATGACAAGAAGCAACGCAAGAAAGTATATTTTCAATCCACTTGTACTATGCTGTATTATTTTTCGAAGAAGCGGTGTAATTAGGTACAATCCTAAAATAAGATATATGTACCAATATATGGTATGGATACCACCAGTCAAAGTGCTCTTTACTATCCAAGTGAGACAGCCCGATAACATATGGTTTTCTTTATAATAGAGAAACGTACCTAATACAAAACTCCAAACCAAGAACGGTATTAAAATGCGCTGTAATCTCTTCTTAAAAAACAAATTTATGGGTTCATCTTTGCCCAAAAGCAACGCTCCGCTAAGCATTACAAACAATGGAACAGCCGTATAAATTATATGCCATAACGCTCCGCCCCAATGAATTATTCCAAAGGAATTTGATTCGACCACAATAGCTGCATTAAGCCGAGCGCACGCATGTATGGCAATTACAAATAAAATGGCAATTGTGCGTACAAAATCGAACGATGCGATTCTATTCATAATCTTTACTTCGTGTGTTTTTTATTGTAAACAGTTGTATTCTACCACATAAGATCTAAGGGCAATACCCCACATTTGAATTGATTGTCAGCAAGCCATTTAAGATAATCAGGCAATAACAAACGTGTTCCTTTTTCGTGCAGATGACAAAAATGAAACAACACAATGTCACCAAACTTTGTTTTTGCTTTCAAATTATCAATGGCATGTTGGTAATAAAAATGCTCTAGAGCCGAATCTCCCGAGTTTAAAGACCAATACACTATCCGATATTTATGGCGCAATCCTAACCAATTTTTAATGGTAAGACTACCATGCGGCGGACGGAAAAAAAAAGTATGTAGCACCGCATCTGCTTTTTCGACATCTGTTAAATATGACTTTGACGAAGCTTTATACGCATGATGGTGACTATAGGAATGATTTCCTATAATGTGTCCTTGTTCGCGTAATAACGCCAATAGTTCTGGATGCTTTTCCGCATTATCGCCTCTACAAAAAAAAGTTGCCTTGAAATTATACTTTGCCAACTCTTCCAAAACAAATTCAGTAATTCTGGGTTCTGGACCATCATCAAAAGTTAAATAAACAGCCTTCTCTTTGTTTGGAATAGTACTTACATAAACCGTCTTCTTCAACAAATAGTTCTGTATTTTTTTAATTATGTTTTTTGACATTGGTTAAATCGATTACAGTTACAATATTCGGATACTGCGGATTGTGCTTGTGCAAATAGGTTTCAATATCATTTTGTTCGGAAATCTTCGCCATATGATGCTCGTTGATAACAGCCTTCATCGGTCCATTAAGATTGGTTTTCTTAAAATCGAATAGAATCTCATTTCCAAGCTTTCCTGCAAGAAAATTTATCAACGTTGGTTCTATCTTTTTATTCGCCACTCGGCAAGAAATGACAAAGTCCGTTATACGAGGTTTCTCTTCGGTTCTTACAATCATAAACCCCACAATCCCATAATTGCCAAACTTGTCAGTTGACTCCATTACATAACATTTATATGACGGGCTATTGATTATCTTCATCAATTCATCCATCGTTAACCTACGACCAGACGAATTTAATTGATTGGTCCGTTGCAATAATTCGTAACAACGAGGGATGTTTTGTTCTGTTGGAAAAGAGATTGTTAGTGTGATTTGGCAATTAATCAAAAAAGAATCAATATTTCCTGTCCACAATTCTTGCTCTTTGTTCAACTGCTCAAGCATACTATAAGTATCTCGTCTCTTGGCAGAATCTTCACTAACAGGGACATCAAAACGGTCTGTCTTCGCAAATGCTATGATTTCAGAAGGATCAACACAAGTGATTTCTGGAATGGCCGTTTTTACCTCGTCTCGCTCAAACGGGTTGTCGTCAACAAACACAAACGTATTGGCATTAATATTCATGCCTTTAATTGTCTTTAGAATATTTTGACTTTTCGGATTCCAATTTATTTTTCTAAAGACAAATAAGTCCGCCACTCCTGCCTGTTCGAGAATCTTTGTGGCTTGTTCCTCGCTATTCTTCGATACGATGCTGTTCACTATTCCTTTGGCATCAAGCTGCTTGACTAGTTCAATTAACTCTGGCTTGATTTGCACATTATCACTCTCTATAAGCACTCCATCCCACAATGTATTATCTAAATCCCATATAACACATTTTACTTTTTTTGTTGAGATTAATTCTTGTTTGAGCGATTCCTTTGGTTGTACTTCCAACTCTTCAAATATCAATTCAACCTTCTCGTCTGCATCCGCAGGATGAATACTAATAACCGAGGCTTCATAATACCTCTCTAATGGCAGTTCTGATGAGATTCTTCCTTTTGGCAAATCAACTCTTTCCCGCAACAACAGATCTTTATTTTTGTTTCTCAAATCAATTAATAACGCTGTCGGTTCTGACTCATTTACAATGGAATAGTACAAAAGGTGAGAATGAGCGGCTGGTAATGCCAATTTTGACTTACCAACCAATTTTCTTCTATATTTTTCCCATGCGCCAAAACATTTTGACTTTATTTTAAAGCCTGGCATAAATTTGGCAACCTTTTTACTAAACCAGCCAAACGCACAGACTTTTTTATATACATCAAGGTATGATTTCCCATTCAGTATATTCGTTTCAATTTTTGCCTCAAGTTTTGACCATGGCTTAAAAATGATTTTTGCTCCAACTTTACCGTTAACCTCAAATGGCTCAATGCCTCGCTCAAATCTTGCACAATGGCCATCTGCCCGCGATAGAAATCGGACACACGTAAAATAGCATTCAGGCGCAGAACACTCAACACAATGTTCCCCCCACATCAACGGCATAAGCAACTTTTGATTTCCGTATTGTCTTTCCATAATTATCTTCATTTTTGCGGAAAGACGCGTGAAAAAATACTGATACTCAAACATATAAAATAATAATCCGAATCAACATAACTAAATACTTCATATTTATGTCAGCTATAATGATTTTTAAAAACACTTGACTCTCATGTTTTTTTCTTTAATGCCATCCACAACCTTGGAAAGCAACATCTAAAAATTGTTGTTATAGTATGAAATATTGCCGTAGGTAGTCCGTAAAATGTACGTTGTTGATAGAAAAGAATGCCCAATGGCATTCCATTAGGAAGATTTAAGCTCCTCCATCGTTCGCGGAACGGCACATTCGGGTCAGCCCATTTATCAGATTTGTCATGAGCATCACATGTCCCAATATAATCTCCCAACAAATAAACTGGCACTCCTCTCTCTCTTGCCAAAAGGCCGTAATGAATATCACCACCTGCATGATGATAATGTGAATCAATATTGCCTAACAATTGGAATATTTTTCGTGATATCAACACAAAATTGCCATTCATCCCATACCCTTCTTGCAATTCTCCATTTGGGGCTATTTTTTTGCCTTTAATAATAATCCCGTATGTACATTCATTTGTAGACTCATCTTTAGTAGCGCCTACAAGAATTGCTTTGTCATCGGTCTCTTTTGCTTTAGCCAAAACCATATCAATGGCATTTTTAAACAAATGAGTATCATCATTCAACCATAGATAATAATCATAATCTTGCTTTGCTGCCATATCCCATGCCAAACGCATGCCTCTAGCCCAAAATAAATTACCATCTCCTTGAATAATGTGCACTAATGGATATTTCTCTTTAATAGCCTCTGGCGTTCCATCGGTGCAACCATCGTTGGTAAGATAAATGTCAATGCTATAATTGTTTTGGTCATAATGTTGTTCTGCCACTTGTCGCAGACAGCGCAACGTGGTTTCTCGACGGTTAAACACCGTCATCAAAATTGCTATCCGTTTCATTTAGTGTTTTCTTTTAATAACTTGGTACCAACATGAGCTACATCTTGATATGTTTCTCTCAAATCTTGCAAAATCTTCTTCTTATCATGCCTCGCAATTGCACACTTGCAGCCCTCTTTTGCCATCCGCAAATATGGCTGTGGCTCAGTTGCAATTTGCATAATGTGCCAAGCTAGTTCATACGGAGCATTAGATGGAACCAGTATGCCTGTGCGTCCATTATCAATTAGGGTAGGCACACCACCAACGTAAGTACCCATGAGGGGCAGTCCCAACATTTGTGCTTCACACACGCTGTTAGGGCTGTTGTCGATATATGATGGATGCACATAAACACTGCTGTTAAGCAAAACATTGCAAAGTGCAGTCTCATCCAACACGCCCAAATAATTTATATTCAAATTTGCGCTTTTTAGGTGTAACGCGCGCTCAAAAAAACGTACAAGCATCGCATCTTCTCCTATACCAACAACATTCCACTCAAACTTAATGTCCGTATGCTGTTTTAACAAACTTGCCGTTTTTAGAATAAAGTCTAGCCCTTTATAAATTGTATCTGACAACGTTGACGATATTACCAAAGTTTCGCTCGGTTTGTACTCCCACTCGCCTTTATGCACATAAAAACTCTCACGCAACACCTCATCAACATGGTAATAACGCGCTGTTGAGGCCAAAAGAGTTGCCAACTGACAATCCCATTGCGTACGACCCATACAATATTTCAGTTTCGAGAACAACTCAACCTCTCTTTTGCTACGCTCATGCATGCTGTTTTTAGCAAAAATGTAACCGTTTCTTGCAAGCCATTCCCGCTTCGTAATAGGGAAAAGAAATGACCATTTGTTTATTGCTTGTGGGAAAAAAGCATTGTCAATCGGCCCCAATAATCCTTGAAAATGTACAACTAATGGAACGCTTGTGTTACCAATAATTGTGGCCAAGCTGTTCTCCAATCCAAACAAATGAATAACATCTGGTTTGAAATTGTTTATAACCACTTGTAACTCCATTACATAATCGGAATCTTCGTGTTTTTTATATCCGCCGTAGTATTTGCCGATTTTTTGCAATCGTGATAATTTCTTTCCCTTTATAGGATAATATGTTGTATTTCCAAATCTTTCTATTTTCTCTTCATTGTTTGTGATATATGCAATGCCCAACTCAATATTACCATCAGCTTCAAGCAAACGCTGAAGTGATGACACCCATCCTCCACCATTATAGGTGTCAGTTCTGCCATTTTGTTTTAACAATTTATATCCAGATGTCAGCCAAAGTGCTTTCATATTATTTCTTAATTAGCAACCAATATATCTCCATCTGTTTGTATTTCTGCACAGATATCGTCATATAATTCAGAACTTGACAAATCAGGATACTTGACAAATATTAAACTCCAAAAAAGAGGGTGATTCAAAAATGCTTCCCCATTAAGTAATAACAATATTATTATTGGAACTATCATCGACTCATACCTTGTTACTGCTGGTGCATTTTTAAATAACAAAAAAAAATAAAAAATAATAAATGGTATACCCATGCTATTCAATGCTCCTGTAAAGCCATTGCCAGCACCTCTCATTTTGTCCCCTAAAATACCATATCGCGAATCTTGCAAAAAACCATTGCCGATAATAGGATGTCGTTTTACGTTCTCGAGGTCAATCTGTAAAGCTCCCATTCGTGACCAAGAAACTTCTCCTCTTCCTAACTCCAAAGCATCATCATATTGTTTTTCTACTTTTTCGCCAAGGAAATCCAATGTATTGTATGCCCACATAAATATTGCAGCCATAGAAAATGCTAAAACAAATTTAAAAAACACATTTTGTATGTTTTTCACAATTACCAACAAAACCAATACAGCAAACACCACATAACCAGTAGTGCTCATTGTTGAAAGCAATGCCAAAAATAAGATAATACATTCTTTCCTAAATTGACGTAGTAATTCTCGGATTTGTCCGATATACATAATCGGCACAAGCATAATAAAACCTTGAAAAGCTCCGGGTTCCCAAAACATTCCACTATTTCTACGGCCAGTAAAACTATAAATATCTGTTTTTAATATATAATTGAAAACCACAATGGACCTATATTGGCCAATTTCAATTCCTGGAAAATCAACAAATGCATTAATTAGCCAAAATACAAGTGAAACTACGGAAACAAAAAAAATTACTTTCATATAGGCATAACGGAATTTATATCCAAGAAATGATGTGATTAAAAAACCCGAATAGAGTCGTGCAATAAAATTGGCATTGGCAAGAACAGAAAAACTTGTCAAAATTGTTGATTGAAGCAAGAATAGCACTACACTTGCTAATATGAACATTATTAACTTGAGACTATAAAGCGGTTTGGCATAATATACAGATATTGCCGCTGCGCCTATTGTGGTTCCAAGATATATGTATTTTCCACCTAACTCCCCAAACAACGGATTCCCACTGATGCATATCAGCCAAAATACCAAAAAAAAATCGATTTTGGACAAGGTTGGTTGTTCTATCGGAATAGTTGTTTTGTAACTATTCATAATTATTTTTTTGTTGGATGAAATAATCTACAAATCAAAGTATATATTGTATAATACAATATTTTATTTATTCTTTTCTTTTTATTCAAACCGCAATGCTCAAAAATGTCTTGAGTCATCCATAATAGCCTTTGCCCTCTAATTTGATGTTTTGTGAGATATTTTTGCAATCTGTCTTTTTTCAAGTCTCGCGACGCAGTCAGCATCTTATAATTGAACAATTTATCATTGGTTATGCTTGCAGATTCATGGACTCTATAACACACGGTTTCTTTTTCCAAAAAATAGCATTTTTCCCCTTGCTCTAAAGCATTCACATAAAATGGCTCATCCTCATGAAAATAATTAATATCATATCTTACTTCTTTTTTAAACGCCGTTTTAAAGAAAAGGGTTGATGCATTAATCGGCAATTCCCATGCCAACATTTTTAACTGCCCTGCAACATTTTTCTCACAAAAAGATATTACACTCTTATGATTCGTTTCAATGAAATTCCGCTCATCAAAAGTGTTTCTGTATTTTCTGAACATAGAAGCAAACCACTTAATGTTAGGATTTTCGTTGACGAAATCCATACAGTCTTCTATGCAATTAGGCAGCATTTTATCATCTGCGGCAATTAATTTCAACCATTCTCCCTGACATGCGTCTACTGCTCTATTAGCGTTTGCGGGTATTCCTGTGTTGTGCGGTGTTGTCAACAATTCTGTACGTACAAAGCGATTAGAGTTTTTATTTAACCAATCCGAACAAACCTCAATTGTATTATCCTTTGAACCATCGTCCGATATTATCAGTTCTATACAGTGGTAACTTTGTTCTTTTATACTCTCAAGTGTCTCAATAATTGTTGTTGCCGAATTATAACTAATAACGGCGCACGAAACCAAAGGATTATCTTTATTTGAAACCAACGTCATATCTATAAATTGTCAAATAAGATTTCTATAAATTTAATTTTTCAGTCTACTTCTTATGGCTTTTACCATATCCATTCTTCTATTCAGCCCCACCAATGAATATGCCAAGGATAAAGCCATTAATAGCAATGTTAACAAATACATCAAACCGCCTTCAAATACGTGAATCAACGCAAACCCTGCTCCAACCATTAGCAATTGTAACATGTACACTTTCAAAAACGAAGTTGTGAATGAGAACTCGTAACGTTTTCGGGCTATCAGATACACTTGAACACTGTAAACAAAGTAACTCACAATAAACGAAATGCCTAATCCTGTCAATCCCAGGAAATGATATCCCACAATGTTGAACACAAAGAAATAGACATTGGTTATTGTCTCGTTGATTATGAACAGTTTCGATTCGGCCTTTGCAAGGAAACTGAACGCGATTGTCCATGAGAAAGTTTTAAACATCATGCCAAATACCGCCCAAAGAATATAATCGGTGGCAGGCAAGAATTTGTCGGAATAGATTAGCCTGATAATGAACGGCATGAAAATCATGCACGACAACAAAAGTGGCGCTATGATTAGTGTTGCCACTTCGCCTTGCTGGTTCATCACCTGGCGGCATTTCTCGTTGTCCTGATTCACGGCCGACAACCGTGGGTAATAGTCGGTTGCCATGGCATCGAACACCATACCTACGTATGTGTTGACGAGCATGAACCCTGCCGAGAACAATCCAACTTGCTCCGTGCCGCCTTCGTGCCTGATAAATCCGCGCAACAGGTACGCAATGAGTGTTACCAAAATGCCGCTAATGCTCATCGCCACACCCATCTTCATCATCGATTTACCTTGTTGCAGAGTCTGTCGGTTGGTTACCTCAACTTTTTCAACCTCAACTTTCCGCGAGAAATACCACGACAGACAGAGCATTGTTACCGAATTGAGTATCAGTGTTGGAACAATACCTTTTATGCCAAACAAGTAATACAACGGAATTGAGACTATCAAGCCTACTGTTGAGCCTATTGCTGTGGATTTTGCAAGGTATTTTAGTTTTCGCATTCCCTGTAGAACTACCTTCTGGCCAGCACTCAACTGGTCTAAAAGCAGAATTACCGAGAGAAATATGAATGGAATAGTGTAGTCGTAATTTCCGAATGTGGTCTTACTCAAAACTGGCGACAACACGGCTGTGGCAGTAAGCCCTAAAAGACCTGTTATCCAAACCAATCGCCTTACAACTGCAACTGCCAAGCCTATGCGCTTTGTGTCGCCACTGCCATTTGCTTCTGAAACATCGCGCACCGCGCTTTGTGACAATCCAAACGACGATATGCTCTGTATGAGTTGAATGGCAGAACTGTAAAGCCCCATTATACCCATACCCGCAGGCCCCAACAGCACCGCAACAAACTTCGATTTTATTATCCCGATTAGTATGCGGTAGGCCTGAACGCCGCCGAAAAGCGAAGTCGCCTTGAAAATGCTGCGATAAGCGGTTGTTTGGTTTTCCTGCTCAGCCATTAATCAGAATCGATTGATAACCCTTACCACTTCTTCCGCCTCAGCCAATGTCAAGACAGGGCTGATTGGCAGACTTAATTCCTGATTGTGAATTTGTTCCGTTATTGGCAATGAAATGCCGTTCCATTCTTTGTAGCATTCCTGCTTGTGTGGCGGAATGGGGTAATGGATTATGGTTTGGATACCGTTGTTCTTCAAATATTGCTGAAAATCATCGCGTTGCTCACAGAAAACAGGAAACAGGTGATATACGTTGTTCTTATCATCCAAACGGTTGGGTAGCGTGATTTTCGGATTGTTTATGTTGTCGTAATAATACGCAGCAATCCGCTGACGATTGGCATTATCTTCGTCCAAATGTTTGAGTTTAACATCCAAAACCGCAGCCTGAATCTCGTCTAAACGAGAGTTACGCCCACAATACTTGAAGACGTATTTCTTTGCCGAGCCATAGTTTGCCAACGCGCGAACGCATTCGGCAAGTTCCTGATTATCTGTTGTTACTGCACCCGCATCGCCCAATGCACCGAGATTTTTGCCAGGATAGAAACTATGCCCTGCGGCATCGCCTAACGAACCTGTCCGCTTGCCGCCAAAACGGCATCCGTGAGCCTGCGCGTTGTCCTCAATCAGTTTAAGATTATACTTCTTGCAGAGTTCGCCAATTTTGTCGGTGTAGGCGCAACGTCCGTAAAGGTGGACAATCATAATGCCCTTGGTTTTCGACGTGATTCTTTCTTCGATTTTGTTATCGTCAATCTCCAAATTCTCAAACGTCGGCTCCACCAAAACAGGTTTCAGATTGTTTTCGGTGATTGCAAGAATTGAAGCGATATATGTGTTTGCGGGTACGATTATTTCGTCACCATCGTTGAAAAAACCTAATTCCTTATATGCCTTGACAATCCAAATCAGCGCATCCAATCCATTGGCAACTCCAATGCAATACTTTGAGCCAATGTATTTTGCATAGTTGTTTTCAAAGGTTTCGTTCTCCTTGCCTTGAAGATACCAACCCGAATCAACAACCCGCTGCACAGCCGCATGGATTTCGTCGGAATACTTTTCGGTTATCGATTTTAAACTTAAAAATGGTATTTGCATGATTTATACTTTTCTAATGAATTTTGCAGGATTTCCGAACCACACTTCGCCCGCAGGAACCGATTTTGTAACAACACTTCCCGCTCCTATCATGGCATTCTCGCCAATTGTGACACCTGCGAGAATTGTGGAATTTGCACCTATACTCGCGCCTTTTTTTATCAGTGTTTTCGACAGTTTCCAATCAGGATTTTTAGAGCGTGGGAACAAATCGTTGGTAAAAGTTACGTTCGGGCCAATGCAAACATCGTCTTCAACTGTTACGCCATCCCAAAGTTGAACTCCGCTTTTAACGGTAACATTGTTTCCGATAGTAACATCGTTTTCAATCAACACATTTGCACATATGTTGCAGTTGTCCCCAATTTTGGCATTAGGAAAAATCACACAAAACTGCCAAATGTTGGTGTTTTCGCCGATTTGTGAAGATTTGCAGTCTGCTAATTGGTGAATCATATCAGTCTTATTTCAAGGATTTTAAGAAATCGTCATAATTCCTTATGTACTCTTTTTCATCGTAATACTCACTAGCAAGAACCACAAGTTTGCAGCCGTAGGAAAAATCGTGCATCTCGCGCCACATGTTTTTGCCAATATACAAGCCAACATCAGGGCGGTTCAAAAGAACTTGCTCGCGTTTCTGCCCATCGTCGAGAATAAAACGGCACGCTCCGTCCATGGCAATAATTATCTGTTCCAATTCCTTGTGAGCATGAAAGCCACGTGATTCATTTGGCAACGTGTCAAACATATAATACACACGTTTGATTTCAAAAGGTATGTTTTTCAAACCTTCCAACGAGATAAGTTTGCCACGGCGGTCACCATGTACTTGTAAATCTAACAGTTTGTAATTCATATTTTTGAAGTTTGGATTTTCTATTTTATAAATTGTATTGTCTAATTATTCTTCAATTAAACTGGCACAAATCTCATCAGTTTATTTATGCCGTGCAAGGAAAAGCACTGCCAATTTTGTGCAGTAATCTTAAACCATTATAAGTTGCCAATATTATAATATTGGCACGTGTGTATATTGTTGATTTTCTTTATAGAGCTAAAGATGTGCTTCAGTTGAAAGTTCTGCAAGATTGTCCGTTACATCAACTTGGTGCAATGTCGTGTCAGTACTCTCCTGAATCATTTCACCAATAAGCCTATTGTACTCTGCATCTGTAATATTGCCAACTCCTTGTGGTCCGCGCTTCGGGTAAACATGAAGAAGCACAACAGTTTCATCAACAAGTGATACATAATAAATCAGGCGGAATCCATTGGCTTTGGCCAACCGCTGTCCCGAATTCGGAATTCTAAGTTTTACAATACGGTAATTTTGTTGTTGTATTATTCTATCGTTTGTATCGCGAATAATATTGTCAGGCATATCTTGAAGCGCCCTGCAAATATCTTCCACAACCGTTGAATAGCCATCCTTGACTCTTTTTGTGAGAGATAATATCGCCTGGCGGAAAGAACTGGTTGTGTGAAAAATCATGCTCCGACTAGTTTGTCAAGTTCCGCGAGAGTCTCCTGCAACTGCTTGTTGTTTTGTGCGTCGACGCGCAATATTTTAAGGTCGGAACATAACTCTTCATAATCTGCCATTGCATCGAAATAGAGATTCACTACCGTTTCCATTCCCACATAAAGCGGCGATGCCAGAAGTTTTTGGTGAAGCAGTTTCATTTTTCCGATGGTGCTATTAGACCGGCTAATCAACTCTTTGGCCAAATCAGAAGTTATGTCGCAGAAATTGATTCGAACTATTTCAACAAATTCGTTTATTGCATTTGTCAATTCATAAACTTCCCGCGAAAAATTATTGATAGCGTCTAAAAATGCATCAATATTAGGCTTTACGTTACCCGCAGCGGCAGTTGGTCCATCGAACGATTTCCGCGCAACCCTAATTATCACTTTATTTACCTCGGTGTATGAAGCCTTTATATTGTCGACACAAGTGCACATAACTTAACTCCTTTATGGTTTAATAACCAATTGCAAAAATAAATAATTCAATTTGTTTTCAAATCCAGCCGTATTTTTAATGGTTTGATATAGATAACTTTTCCCCACGGCTTCGCCACTGTCGGGTGCGGGTTTCGCACGACAATGGCTTATTAATAATAAAGATAGCAAAAATACAAAATGGTATCGCTTAAAAAACGCTTATCCGTTTTTTCATGGGTATTTTACAATAGTTAATTGGTGAACTCTCTTGAAAAAGAGTTAAGTGCGAAAAAAGCAGAATGGATTTAAAAGATTTATTGTTTTGCCGAAGGCCGTGCAACCTTACACTTACAACTCAAAAACTTCGAACTTAAAACTTAACTCACTTCTCCATCTTGCGGTCCATAAGGCGGCGCATCAGGTCCCAGAAGCCTTTACGCTCAACGTGCGATGCCTCGCCCACTTGCAGCAGCCATCTGTAAATGGCTGAATTGCGGCGCTGCTGGACTCTGACAAACTGATAGAATCCGAAGGTGACAAGCAGGGCCAATGCCAGAACAATATAGAGTTGAAGGTTGATTGATGCGCCCAACTTGTACGACAGGAACCAAACAACCACCACCGAAAAGTCAGTGAGAATCAGGCAGACAGTGGTGCCCACATGCGAGAATCCCATCTCGATGAACAGATGGTGAAGGTGCAGTTTGTCGGGGCGAAAAGGCGGCAAGCCGTTGATAATGCGGGCAAGCATCACCCTTAACGTGTCGAACACGGGCACGGCCAGAACGGCCAATGTGAACGGAATCAGACCTACGCCTTTCAGCATGAGAACGGTGCTAGCGGGGGTGGTTGTCAGTATCGACATCACAAACAGCGCCATGATGGTGCCCATAAGAAGCGTGCCGCCATCGCCAATGAACATTTTCGACTTGCGACCGAACACATTATGAAGGAAGAACGGGATGAGCGCGCCAGCGGCAGCCACCGCGATTATCATCATTGTCTGATTTCCAAGAGCATAGAACATGATGGCGAACACCGAGCAAGCCATTGCGCCAAAGCCAGACGAGTAGCCATCGACACCGTCGATAAGGTTGATGGCGTTCATGATGCCCACCGATGCGAACACCGTGAGCGGAACGCAAAAATAATCGGGAACGCTGCGAACGCCCCAGAGTCGGTAAAAATCACCTAACTTAATGTCGCCTAAATAGATGACATACAGCACAACACCTATCTCGAAGATGAATCTCACTGCAGGCGACAAGCCTTTGGCATCGTCGATGGTGCCGATAATCAGCATCACCGTCATGGCAATGACTGTGATTGTGAGCATTTTGGTGTCCAAGAAGAAAACGCCAAGGATTGTAACAATCAGAATACCAACAAAAACGGTTATGCCGCCAAGCACAGGCACAGGCACGCGCTGCAGTTTGCGGGCGTCGGGGTTGTCAACAATGCCGTATTTGATGGCGAAATTCAACACCCAACCGTAGATGAACCACGTTGATACAAAGGCTGTTACAAACGATATGGCTACTTTCCAAAACACAGCGCTACACATTTTTTAACGCATCAAAATTACTCATTTCCACGATATTGGCAACTTGTTTGTCAACTAAAGTCTGCCATCCACCATTTCTTTCGGCAGCACACCTTTCACATCGAAAATTATGTGGTTCTTTTTCAGAAACTTTTCGATGTCGAGCGTTTTGAACTCGTCGTGGGCCACGGCCAGAACGGCGGCGTCAAACTGTTGACTGTCAATTTTACTAGCAATATCTATGCCATACTCACGTTTTGCGGCGGCGGCATTTGCCCACGAGTCGAAAATTGTGATGTTCAGATTGTACTCACGCAGTGACTGCACAATGTCGAAAACCTTTGTGTTGCGCACGTCGGGGCAGTTTTCCTTGAAGGTGAAGCCCAGAATCAGAATGTTCGAGCCCAGAACCTGAATGCCCTTCTTCAGCATCAGTTTAATCACCTGATTTGCAACATAATCGCCCATTCCATCGTTCATTCGGCGGCCAGCCAAAATGATTTCAGGATTGTAACCGTAGCGTTGAGCGCACTGCGCCAGATAGTATGGGTCAACGCCGATGCAGTGACCGCCCACCAGTCCTGGCTTGAACGGTAGGAAGTTCCATTTGGTGGATGCGGCCTCGAGTACGTCGTTGGTGTCGATGCCCATCCGCGTGAAAATCTTCGACAACTCGTTGACGAAGGCGATGTTGATGTCGCGCTGCGAGTTCTCAATCACCTTTGCCGCCTCGGCCACTTTGATGGTCGGAGCCAGATGTGTTCCCGCGCTGATGACCGACGAGTAAACCTCGTTGATTTTCCGTCCAATTTCAGGCGTCGAGCCCGATGTCACCTTCTTGATTTTCTCAACGGTGTGCAGTTTGTCGCCTGGGTTGATGCGCTCTGGCGAGTACCCTGCAAAGAAATCGACGTTGAATTTCAGTCCCGAAACTTCTTCGATTACTGGGATGCACTCGTCTTCAGTTACACCGGGATAAACGGTTGATTCATAAACAACTATATCATCTTTGGCAATTACTCGTCCGATGGTTGTGCTGGCGCCATAGAGCGGCGTCAAGTCGGGGTTGTTGTCCTTGTCAACGGGGGTGGGAACGGCCACAACGTAGAAGTTGCAGTCGCGGATTTGCTCAATGTCCGACGTGCAGCGGAAGCCGTTTTTCAAAGCCGCCTGCAGCAATTCGTCGCTCACCTCGAGCGTGGCGTCGTGGCCTTGCATCAGCGCATCAACACGCGCCTGATTCATATCGAAACCGACAGTCGGATATTTTGTTGAAAATAAGCGGGCAAGCGGCAATCCCACATAACCCAAACCGATTACACAGATTTTTGTTTCACTCATATTTCGTTCATTTCAAATTTTCCCAATACCATTTGCACGCCTCGTGCAGACCTTCCTTAAAGAAGAATTTTGGCTTATAATCAAGCAATTTTGCGGCTTTTTCAATCGATGCCAGAGAATGTGGAATGTCACCCGCGCGGTTCGGACCGTAAACAGGTTCGATTTTTGCAATTTCAGCATCGTATTTCGATAAGTTTTCTTTCAGATAATCAAATAGTTGATTCAATGTTGTGCGCTCGCCGCAAGCCGTGTTGTAAATCTGATTGACGGCTTGTGGATTGTCGGTATGCATTGACAAAAGGTTCATTTCCACCACGTTGTCGATGTAAGTAAAATCGCGGCTGTACTCACCTGTACCATTGATGGTGGGTTGTTCGTGGTTTATCAACTTCTTGACAAACAATGGAATAACCGCAGCATACGCGCCATTCGGGTCCTGACGGCGGCCAAAAACGTTGAAGTAACGCAGCCCGATGTACTCAATGCCATAAGTTTTTGCAAAAACATCGGCATACAACTCGTTGACATACTTTGTGATGGCGTATGGCGACAACGGACGGCCAATCACATCCTCAACCTTTGGCAAGGTGGCTGAATCGCCGTAAGTTGACGAACTTGCGGCAAAAATGAAACGCTTCACCTTGGCGTCGCGGGCAGCGATGAGCATATTCAAGAATCCGCTGATATTCACCGCGTTGGTTGTGGCAGGGTCCTTAATTGAGCGCGGCACAGAACCCAAGGCGGCCTCATGCAACACATAATCGGCACCGCTGACGGCCGTCTGACAGTCGCTCAAGTTGCGGATGTCGCCAACAATCAGGCTGAAACGGTCAGAAAAACGTTCGAGCAGCGGGTTGATGTTCTCGATGTGGCCTGTCGAAAAGTTGTCGAGACAGACAACAATGTCGCCGCGCTCTAGCAGCGCCTCGCACAAATTCGAGCCTATGAATCCCGCTCCGCCGGTTACTAAAATTTTCATTTTCAAACTTTATAACGGTCGCGCAACCAAATTGCCAAACCAACCGCAAATATAATATTTGCCAGCCACCTTGATAATGAAAAGATTGACAATAGGAAATGAAAGATGTCAGTTTGTCAAAAAAAATCACTCCCCAGCAAGCCGCTCATACTGCTCTCGCAACTTCGGCTCAATCACCGCTTGCGTGTAGTTCGATTTTATGCGCTCGTAGACAAATTGGCTCAATTGGCTGTAACTGCCGTCGGCCAGGATTTCAAGAACGCGGTCGGCATAGTTTTGTGCTGATAGTTCGTTGATAATCAGGCGGTCGTTGCCGATAACGGTGCGGCTGAATCCCTGCGGACTCGAAACGGGCACCACACCGCAACTCATTGATTCGGTAATGGAATTCGATTGCCCCTCACGCGCAAGCGTCGACGGATAAATCAGAAAATGCTTGTCGAGCAGAATGTTACGAATGCCAATACGAGCGTAGCCCGAAATGAACGTGTAGGTGCCAGGCTTGAGCGTCTGTTCCATTTGGCGAATCACCTCGCTCACGTAGCCGTGCTGTCCTTTTCCAATGATTGTCAGCGAGATATCCGTTTTTTTCTGCAAAATGGCTGCGGCCTCGACAATCAGTTTCACGTTCTTTTGCGGCTCAATGCGGCCGAAATATATCAGATTAACCACGTTTTCAGGCTTTTGCGGCAATGCTGACGGCAGATAACTTGCCTCAACGTAATTCGGGTAGTAGAAGATTGGCGTGTCAGAAATCGACTTCAAAAGCGGCTCATTCTCAACGCCTTGCGAGAAAATCACCCTCGCCTTGCGGACAATTCGCGCAAAGCATAACCGATAAATGGCCGAGCCACTTTTGTGATACGCTTCGGCACCGCCGCCGCGCATTTCGTATATAATCTTGTAACCCAACAAGTTGGCGGCTTCAACCAAAATGTATTCAAAAAAGATTGTCGGGCCGTAAAACCCCGAAATGTGTACTATCGCTTTGCGCGAGCCGAACAAAAGCAAGCCCAGAAACGCGCCAACCCCGATTGCGGCACGGAACGGATAGGTTATCAGTTTTACAAATTGCGAAGCCGTGAGTTTGCACCGCAACTTTCTGACAATCCGCACCTTAAAGCCAAATTGGCGCAGCATATCGACGGTGCGTTTGTTGCCCACCTCGCCGCCGCCGTAGTAGGGCTCAACGCCATTCGGCAGCGACCCGAAAAAGTAAACCGTCAGTGCCATAGTTCCGAAGTTAAACCGTTTGGCTGTTGTACCATTTGAACCACTCGACAAAGTGCTTAACGCCTTCTGCCACAGACGTTTTCGGGCGGAACCCAAAGTCGCGCTCAAAGGCCGACGAATCGGCAAAAGTCTGATAAAGGTCGCCGGGCTGCATTGGCAGCATCTGCTTTTCGGCCTTGCGCCCAAGCGCGTCCTCGAGCAACGCAATGAAATCGGACAGCCGCACGGGCGACGAGCAGCCGACGTTGTAAACCTTGTGTCGGCGACCATCGGCTTGTGGCTCAGGCAGTTTGGTGAGCACCAGCATCAGGCTGTCGATAATGTCATCGATATAAGTGAAGTCGCGCAAAAGGTCGCCGCCGTTGAAAACGCGGATTGGCTCACCGCTGCTGATTGCGCGTGCAAAGAGCATTGGGGCCATATCGGCGCGGCCCCACGGGCCGTAGACCGTGAAAAAACGCAGCCCTGTGGCGGGTATGCCGTAGAGCGACGAGTAGCAACTTGCCATCAGTTCGTTGGCGCGCTTGGTGGCGGCGTACAGGTTGACGGGGTTGTCGGTGCGGTCGGTTTCTGCAAAGGGCACCTTTGTGTTGCTGCCGTAAACGCTGCTCGACGACGCGTAAATCAAATGCTTGATTTGGCTGTGGCGGCAACATTCAAGAACGTTGGTAAAACCAACTATATTACTGTCAATGAACGAGAAAGGCTCGTCAATTGAGAATCGCATTCCAGCCTGCGCGGCCAGATTAACAACCACATCAAACCGCCCACGCTCAAAAACTTGCGGCAGCCGCTCGCGGTCATCAATATTCAGTTTTATAAATTCAAATTGCTGATATACAGTGCTTTTAACGGGTTGTCCGCCATCGATTATGCTGACATCGATACCTAACTCGGGCAAACGCGCATTCTTAAGATTGACAGTGTAATAACTGTTCAGATTGTCGATACCCGTAACCGTGTGCCCAGCCTCGAGCAAGCGGCGGGCAAGGTGAAACCCGATAAATCCAGCGGCGCCTGTTACGAGTACGTTCATCAGCCTATCTTGCAATATTCAAATCCCGACTCGGCAAGTTCGGCGGCATCGTAAATGTTGCGGCCGTCAATCACCAGTTTGTTGCGCATTGAGCGCGCCAGCACTTCCCAACTCGGCATTCGGAACGTCTTCCACTCGGTCACCAGAATGAGCGCGTCGGCATCGACGGTGGCGTCATACATATCCTTGCCGTAGCGCACCTTGTCGCCCACGCGGCGGCGGCATTCATCCATCGCCACAGGGTCGAAAACCTTGACGGTGCAGCCCGCCTCAACCAGTTTGTTGATAAGCACCAAGGCGGGTGCCTCACGCATATCGTCGGTTTCGGGTTTGAAGGCTAATCCCCACAGTGCCACGGTTTTACCTTTCAGATTTCCATCGAATCGCTTGTTGAGTTTATCGAAAAGAATGGCTTTCTGCCGCTCGTTCACTTCCTCAACAGCCTTGAGCACGCGCATTTGGTAGCCGTTCTGTTCGGCGGTCTTTATCAATGCTTTAACGTCTTTCGGAAAGCAACTGCCGCCGTAGCCGCAGCCAGGGTAAAGGAATTTGCGGCCAATGCGGGTGTCGCTGCCAATGCCCTTGCGAACCATATTCACGTCGGCGCCAACAAGTTCGCACAGGTTGGCAATGTCGTTCATAAACGATATGCGGGTGGCCAGCATCGAGTTGGCGGCGTATTTTATCATCTCGGCCGACGGAATGTCGGTGAAAATCATTCGCTCGCTGTTGAGCATAAACGGCTTGTAGAGCCGCGCCATAATCTTCTGCGCGCGTGGGCTGTCGGTGCCCACCACCACGCGGTCGGGACCCATAAAATCTTTGATTGCGGCGCCCTCTTTCAGGAATTCGGGGTTCGAAGCCACATCGAAATCGACTTGAACACCGCGCTTGTCCAGTTCCTGCTGAATAGCCGCTTTCACCTTCTGCGCCGTGCCCACAGGCACTGTCGATTTGGTCACCAGAATGGTGTATTTGCTGATATTCTGCCCGAAGGTGCGCGCCACTGCCAGAACATATTGCAGGTCGGCGCTGCCGTCCTCGTCGGGCGGTGTGCCCACGGCCGAAAACACCACCTCAACATTGTCGAGACAGGTGCGAAGGTCGGTTGTGAAATGCAGACGGCCAGCCGCCACGTTGCGCAGCAGCATCTCGTCGAGACCAGGCTCGTAGATTGGAATCTCGCCTTGCTTCAGCCGCTCAATTTTCGCGCTATCGATATCGACACAAGTTACATCGATACCCATCTCGGCAAAGCAAACGCCTGACACCAGCCCGACGTATCCTGTTCCTACAATCGCTATGTTCATATCTTGTCTGTTTAATTTGTTTTGTATCAGTTCTTTTTGTTAAAAAGGTTTAGCGCTTCGCTGTTGAGAAAGTTTAGTGCTTCGCTGTTGAGTTTCCTCATTTCTAAACCATCTCATCTTTCTCAACCTTCTAAACCCTTCATCGCTCTGCCCTCATCGGGTTGTTCAGAAAATCGTCGTACGAAAGGCGGATTCCGTCTTCGAGTTCGGTTTTGTAGCGCCAGCCCAACTTCTCGGCTTTCGACACATCGAGCAGTTTGCGCGGTGTGCCGTTGGGGCGTGTGGTGTCCCATTTTATCTCGCCTTTATAGCCCACTACTTTCGCCACAAGTTCGGTCAATTGTTTTATTGTCAACTCTTTGCCCGTTCCCGCATTGACGGTTTCGTTGCCGCTGTAGTTGTTCATCAGGAAGACGCACAAGTTGGCAAGGTCGTCAACATAAAGGAACTCGCGCAGCGGACTGCCGTCGCCCCAGCAGGTTACCGACGCCGCACCCGACACTTTTGCCTCGTGGAAGCGCCTAATCAGCGCGGGCAGCACGTGGCTGTGCTCGGGGTGGTAGTTGTCGTTGGGGCCGTAAAGATTGGTCGGCATCACGCTGATATAGTCGGTGCCGTATTGGCGGTTCAGGAACTCGCAGTATTTCAGGCCTGAAATCTTCGCCAAAGCGTAGGCTTCGTTGGTTTTCTCAAGTTCCGACGTCAGCAGGCACGATTCCTTCATCGGCTGCGGCGCCATTCGCGGATAAATGCACGACGAACCCAGAAACTCAAGTTTCTTGCAACCGTTCTGCCAGGCAGCGTGTATCACGTTCATTTCCAGTATCATATTCTGATACATAAAGTCGGCCAACGCACTTTGGTTGGCCACAATGCCGCCCACTTTCGCCGCCGCCAGAAAAACATATTCGGGTTTCTCGGCCGCAAAAAACGCCTCAACATCCGCCTGACGACAAAGGTCGAGTTCCTTATGGGTGCGGGTGATTATATTGGTGTAGCCCTGCCGCTGCAACTCGCGCACAATGGCCGAACCCACCATTCCGCGGTGGCCTGCTACGTAGATTTTTGATTCTTTTTCCATATTTTGATTTTTTTTGTTTCTAACCGATTTTACCCGATTTAATCCGAAATAATTCTAGTACAACCATTTAGGAACATCACCTTTATATTGAAAATTCCGTACTTTTTCAAATCCTATTCCTATAACAAGTTCGTCAACATTAAAATTAATCAGATAGCCTAATGGTTTATTTGCCAAATGAAGATAATTGCTCAATTGCTTGTAATGGGTAGTTTCAAAGGTGGTAATCGATTTTAATTCAAGGATTAAAATGTCTTTTACCAAAACATCTATACGAAAACCCAAGCCTAAATCTTCGCCACAGTATGTGACATTTATTGGAACTTCACTTTCTGCCTTTATGTTTTGCTTTTTCAATTCAATCAATAAAGCCTTTTTATATACCGATTCCAAAAGCCCAGGTCCTAATTTAGAATGTACTTTCATAGCGCACCCTATCACTTTATATGCCAGGGTATCTTTTTTACTATTGGTATATTCTTCCAACAATTCCATATCGGATAAAATCGGATTGAATCGGTTAGATTTTATTATTCCATATTCGCCTTCAAATGAATCTTCTTCACAAACTTCATATCGTGCTCAACCATAATCTTCACCAGGTCTTCGAAACTTGTCTTGCGCGGGTTCCAGCCGAGTTTTGTTTTGGCTTTGGTGGGGTCGCCAAGCAGTTGATCAACTTCGGCGGGACGGAAATATTTCGGGTCCACCTCGACCAGAACCTTGCCCGTGGCAGTGTCAATGCCTTTTTCGTTCACACCCTCGCCTTCCCAGCGCAGATTGACGCCTAAAGTCTTGAACGCCAGCGTGCAGAAATCGCGGACGGTGTGATACTCGCCAGTGGCAATCACAAAATCGTCGGGCTTTTCCTGCTGCAGAATCAGCCACATACACTCAACGTAATCCTTGGCGTAGCCCCAGTCGCGCAGTGAGTTCAGGTTGCCCAGATAGAGTTTGTCCTGATAGCCCTGCACAATGCGTGCGGCAGCCAGCGTTATCTTACGCGTCACGAAAGTCTCGCCGCGGCGCTCGCTCTCGTGGTTGAACAGAATGCCGTTGCAGGCGTACATTCCGTACGACTCGCGGTAGTTTTTCGTAATCCAGAAACCGTACTGCTTTGCAACACCGTACGGGCTGCGCGGATAGAACGGCGTTGTCTCTTTCTGCGGCACTTCCTGCACCAAACCGAACAGTTCCGACGTCGAAGCCTGATAGATTTTGCATTTCTTCTCAAGACCGAGAATGCGAACAGCCTCAAGCAGGCGCAACGTGCCGACAGCGTCGGCCTCGGCGGTGTATTCAGGCACGTCGAACGACACCTTCACGTGGCTCTGTGCGGCCAGATTGTAGATTTCGTCGGGCTGCACAAGTTGGATAATGCGGATAAGCGAACTCGAGTCAGTCATATCGCCATAATGCAGATTGATAAGACGTTTCTGCTTCATATCGCGCACCCACTCATCGAGATAAAGGTGCTCAATGCGGGCCGTGTTGAACGACGACGAACGGCGCAAAATGCCGTGAACCTCATAGTCTTTTTCCAAAAGAAACTCTGCCAGAAACGAGCCGTCTTGCCCCGTTATGCCTGTGATTAATGCTACTTTTTTGCTCATAATCATACTGTTTTAATCGTTATATGAAAAATCCGACGGCTACTGAGCGGCGCGTCTGGAAACGAATTTTAAAGAAACAAAAAAGGTTGGACAATGCCCAACCTTTTATGGCGATTTTAATCATCTACTAATAGAAGTTCGAACGGTTGTCCTCAATGTCGGCGGCAGCCTCGATTGCTGACAGAACCTGATAGCCAGCCTTCGACATATTGGTGCGCTGCAGCAACTCGCGCTCGCGGGCCAAATCAACGCTCTCGGCTTTCTCAACCTGCTTAACCTGAATCAAGTAAACAGCGTTGTTACCTTTAATCGGGCTGCTGATTTTCTGCTCGTCCAAAGTAACCATTGCGGCTTGCAGACTCGGCTCAACACCAACTGACGGAACTGAGTACGAAGAGTAAGAAACGTTCTTGGCCTCTTTAACCTGCTCACCAAGTTTGTCGGCAACAGCCTGCAGAGTTGAAGCGCCTTTGCTGTTATCGTTGAGTTTCGAAATCAGATAATCGGCTTTCTTCTCGATAAGAACGCGACGTGCAATGTCGTTGCGAACCTCGTCGAACGATGCAACACCTTTCTTATGAATGCCTGATACTATTGCAATTACAAATTGATTGTCAAGTTCGAAGATTTCAGAAATCTCACCGAAACTTGCTTTGTAAGCCCAACGAATGACTTGGCGCGGATTTTCGAAATTAGCCAAGCGGCGGTCATTGCGTTTAACATTTGCGGTGCGGAGTGAAAGACCTTCCTTGTCAGCATTGCTGCGGAAAGCGTCCAGAGAACGGTAACTGCTGCCGAAACGGCTTGCGTTGCCGTAGATGGCATCAACAGTCTTGTTGCTAGCCGAAATTTCACGAGCCAATATTGCCACCTGAACCTTCTGCGAAGGTGCGGTCTGGTTTTGAATCTCAACAACATGATAACCGAACTGAGTCTGCACGAGTACCAAATCGCCCTTCTTGCCAAAGAAGCAGGCATCGTTGAACTCTTTCACCATCTGGCCCTCGGTGAACCAACCAAGGTTTCCACCATCTTGTGCCGAACCGTCAGCCGAGAATTTCTCAGCCATTTCGGCAAACGATGCGCCCTTCTTGATGGCGTTCAGAATGCTGTCGGCTTTTGCCTTTGCATCCTCGTCAGACAGTGATGCCGACGGGCGGATGAGAATGTGGCGGGCCTCAACAGAATCGGCAACTCTTGCGCTGCCAAGTTTGCGGGCAATCTTCACATAGTTGCCTTCCTCATACGGACCAACAACAGTGCCTTCGGCAGCGTCAAACAGTTCGGCAATCGGAGCCGAAAGGTCCTCTTTTGCAAGATACTTGCCGTTGAAAGGCTGCTCCGACTCAAGGTTTACAAACTGCTCAAGAGCGTCTTTATCTTTGCTTGCAAACTCATTTTTAATCTTCTCAACACTTTCAATTGTGCTTTGGCGGTCTTCGTCTGAAGCCACAATCGGGAAAGTTACATAGTACAAATCGCGCGACTCATCCTGCTCAAAATCAGATTGATGAGCACTGTAATATTTCTTCAAATCGCTATCGGTAACCTTAACAACTGAATCGGCAACCGAACTATAGCGCAACTGAATGTAGTCGAAATCATATTTGGTGTTCTTGTCGGCCGACTCTTTCTCTGCCTGAAGTTTTGTGGCATACATTCCCATGCCAACCAGCGACAGGAATTTCTGGTCTTTCTTGTTCTGAACCAGGCTCTTCTCAAACGAAGCCCACGATGCGGCTGCCTGACCTGACGGATCCAAATCTTTGTTTTTCAAGAACTGAATAACCAGATTGCGGTCGAACTGGCCAGTCTGGGCATCACGGAAGATTGGAATCTGCATAACCTGAGGATCAACAAAGTTGCCCTGAACCATGTCGTAAAGTTCATCGGCTGTCACATTGATACCTGCTTTTTCATATTCCTCATCAATAACATATTCGCGGACAAGTTGTTCCCAAGTCTGATCCTGAATCTGATCGTAAACGGCTGATTCCAGCGAATTCTGCTGAGTGTTCTGCTTGTAGATTTCGGTGTTCTCGTCAACTTTTGCCTGATAGTACTGAATTGGAATGTCGGTTCCAGCAATTGTGCCGACGTTGTTTCTTGAACTACCGAAAGTTCCGTCGGCTTTGAAAAGGTCGCCAACGATGAATGCCAATAAGGCCAATGCCACGATGATTGTCACTAGAGTGCCTGCGTGGTCACGTATTTTCTGTAATGTTGCCATTGTTTATTTTTAATTATTTGTTTCAAAAATTTAGGCTACGAAGATAGTAATTTTTGTTTTCCGCATAGAAAAAAGGATTTTTTGTGATTTTGTTGGCCATATTGCTTATACACAACAATATACGCTTCTGGCTTTTTTGCCTTCATCCCTCCAGATTCGCCCATAGGGAGCGCCATGCGCGGAATCTTGCGCATTTAACTGACGATAAGGTCGACCAACTCAATTTTGGTGGCCGATGCCCGCAGAATGGTAAATCGGAACTTGCCGAACGACACCACGTCCTGCACTTTGGGTATCGCGCCATAGTGCGACAGAATCAATCCTGCCAAAGTCTCGTACTCTTCCGACACAGGCAGGTCAAGGTCATACTTGTCGTTGATATAATCGATTTCGAGACGGGCCGAGAACTGGAAATGGCTGTTGTTGAACCTATGTTCGCGGTAACGCTTCTTGTCGTGCTCGTCCTGGATGTCGCCCACAATCTCCTCCAGAATATCCTCCATGGTGACAATGCCCGATGTTCCTCCAAACTCATCGACCACAAGGGCAATGCTGCGGTGGTTCTGGATGAAAAGCGTGAGCAGTTTGTTGGCGGGCATGGTTTCGGGCACAATTGGCAGATTGCGCGTGATGGACGCAATGTTGGCAGGGTGCTGGAACATCGATATAGACGGCGCAAACCCGACAACATTGTCGATTGAGCCTTTGTAGACCATTATTTTCGAAAGTCCGCTGCTGATGAAAAGTTTTTTGAGTTCGTCGATGGACTCATCGATGGAAATGCCCACAATCTCAGGCCGAGGAACCATGCATTCACGCAGTTTGACATCGGAAAAATCAAGGGCGTTACGGAACAGTTTCACATCGTGCGACTCGTCGTCGTCGCTCGCCTCGGCAATCTTCTCATCGGCAAGCAAATCCCAATTGACCGCTCCCCAATAGACTGCATCATCGTCGCTTATCTTCTTGCTTGTCAGTCGGTTGGATATGAATCGCGATATGTGATAGGTAATTTTCGAAAGAAAATAGAACATGTAATAAAACAGCGCCACGGGTACCGACATGATTTTCAGTAGGTTGCCCGACTCGTGAAAAGTCAGCATCTTGGGCAGAATCTCATCGGCCAAAAGGTAGAGCAGGCACGCAACCGCCATCTGAATCGCAACTATGACCATCGCGTTCAGCGGCAACATCTGCCACACATCGTTCTGGCCAGCCACCACCATCGCCAGCAAAACCACAACCAGAAGGTTGCCAATGGCCATTGTGGAGTAATACTGGGCGGGCTTATCGATGTACAGTTCAATCATTTGCGAGAAATAACTATTCTGCTTCTTGTCAAGTTCAATTCGCAATTTGTTGGCCGAGACGAACGCCACCTCCATCATCGCAAAAAAGAATGCGAACAGAAGCAACACCAATATTAATATAGCCTGCACTATCATTGTGACGATATTTTCACAAATATAGGTGTGTTAGCATTATCCGCCACAATTCATTCGTTTTTTTTGTCGGCAATGCTGTTCGAAACCGCGATTGCATTTACTTTGCACTATGGACAAACTCAATCTACCCGACTACTCGCAGCAGATTCGCGTCAAACAGGCCGAGAATCAGATTTTCGACCCGCTGCGCCGCAAGTTTGTTGCGCTAACGCCCGAGGAGTGGGTGCGGCAAAACATTATTCAGCACCTTCTGACGCTGGGTTTTCCGTTGGGACTGATGGCCTCCGAACACCCGATAACCTACAACGGTCTGCAAAAACGCTGCGATGTTGTGATTTTCAACCGCCAGGCCAAACCAAGCCTCATTGTCGAGTGCAAGGCACCGCAAGTGGCTATCAATCAGAAGGTTTTTGACCAGATTGCCACCTATAACCTGCAACTCCGCGTCGGGCATTTGATTGTTACAAACGGCTTGAGCCATTTCTGCTGCAAAATGGCTGATGGCGGCAAAGTGGAGTTTCTGCGCGATTTCCCGCGGCCTGACGATGTGGTGGAAGGCTAACTACAAATCCACCTCAATCCTCAAAAAACTCATAAAACTCACCGTTTCGCGGAATGAGTAGCGTCGGCAGCCCAACTTCCTGTGCGCCAGCAACATTACGAGGAGTGTCTTCGATGAAGATGGTTCGCTCTAGGTTCAACTGCTGCTCACGAATCACCGTCTCGTAAATCTCCTGCGACGGCTTCAGCAAGCCCATCTCATGCGAGAGATAAACGTGGTCGAAAAGTTGGTAGAAAGTGACTCCGTATTCGCTGATGAGTTTGTTGTGGAAATACTCGAAATGAGCATCGTTGGTGTTGCTGAGCATCAGTAGTTTATGTGTCTTGTGCAGCCGCTTGATCCACTCAATGCGAGCGGGTTTGTAGTTGAGCAACATAGCGTTCCATGCGGCAATTATTTCGCCTTCGGAAATGTTTGTCCCGGCAATACGATTAATTCTGTCAACAAATTCGGTACGGCTGATGCTTCCTGTTTCGTAGAGTTGCGGCAGTTGCTCAGTCTCGAGCATTCGGGCTTTTTCAATGCCCAGCATCGCGGCAAATCGCCGCCGCGAAAGGTCGGGGTCGATGTCGAGAATGACTCCGCCAAAATCGAAAATTATAGTGTCAAAATCTGATAAATGAATCATCGCTAGCCGTTCATAAGTTATTGTTATAGAGCGGATTCCTGAAGATGACGGTTTTCTTGTTTTGGGAGGTTGGCTTCATCTCCTGCACATACATTATTTCCGTCATCGTCTTGATTTTCTGGATTATATCAGAAGCGTTTTCAGTGTTCTCGAGGCGGAACCAATAGTTCACTATGCGCATCAGTGTTCCCTGCTCCTCGCTGTGCTGAACCAGATAAAGGTTGGCACCGCTTTCATTATCGCTCCACGCATAGACAGGAAAATACTGTAAATCATTGTTTTCATTCATGGCGCAAAGCGCCTCCGATTCGGCAAGATTCCACCCAAACTGCTGATTGAAAAGCCAGGCCAGCCGATAGATTGGCTCATACGACGTGACCGCCAGAACAGTTATCTGCTCTATGCCACCATTGCCCGCTTCAACTTTCAGTTTCATCGATTTTTTTGCTAAAATACTGAAATTTACAATAGAACCGACAATGCCGTGTGCGCAGCGTCCTGCTCGGCATCTTTTTTTGTAAATCCGTGTCCTTCAGCCACTTTTTGCCCGTCAACCATGACCTCCGACACAAAATGCGGTGTGTGCGAATCGCTGTCAATGGCGTTTGTGTTGAACGCAACCTCAACCTTCTTCTGTTGCGACCACTCGAGCAGCCGGCTCTTGTGGTTGGTGTCGGTTTCCAAGACCTTTTCAATGTCGATATATTTGGCTATCAGGCGTTTCTCAACAAATTTCCGCACCGCGCGGTAACCCTGGTCAAGATAGAGAGCCCCAATGAAAGCCTCGAAGGCATCGCCCAAAATATTCTTGTTGGTGTCGAAATGGAAGGCGTGCGACACGATGAACTTGTCGAGCCCGAGCGACTGCGCCAACTGCGCCAGCGATTCTCCGTTCACAATTTTCGAGCGCGTTTGGCTCAGAAAACCTTCCGATTTGTCGGGGAAATTGCGGTAGAGATATTCGGCCACGGTTGAGCCGAGAATCGCATCACCCAGAAACTCAAGCCTTTCGTTGTTGACATGCGTTCCGTTGGGCAACTTGAGCGATGCCGATTTGTGCACAAACGCCAGTTTGTACAAGTCCTCGTTTTGCGGATAAAGTTTGGTTATGCGGTGCAATTCGTTAATGAACTGCCTATCAGTGCAGAACAATCGCTTTACGTAAAACGATAGAAACCTGATTCTCAAAGCATTCAAGAAATTTTCTTGAAGATGACCGAAGCATTGTGGCCGCCAAATCCGAAGGTGTTGCTCAAAGCCGCTCTGATTTCGCGTTTCTGTGCCTTGTGCAGAGTCAGATTCAGTTTCTCATCAATCTGTGGATCCCACTCGCGGTGGTTGATGGTTGGCGGAACAATACCGTCGCGAAGCGCCATGATGCAGAAGGTTGCCTCCATTGCGCCAGCTGCGCCCAGCATGTGGCCGGTCATTGATTTTGTTGAACTGATGTTCAAGTTGTAAGCGTGCTCGCCAAATACTTTGCCAATGGCTTTCAACTCCGGAATGTCGCCAACAGGTGTTGATGTGCCGTGAACATTGATGTAGTCGATGTCCTCGGGTTTCATTTGTGCGTCACGCAGAGCACGCTGCATACAGAGCATTGCGCCTTCGCCCTCGGGGTGAGTGGCTGTGATGTGGTAGGCATCGGCCGAAGCGCCTCCGCCGACCATTTCGGCGTAGATGGTAGCACCGCGTTTCACGGCGTGCTCATACTCTTCAAGAACGATTGATGCGCCGCCCTCACCCATAACGAAACCGTCGCGGGTTTTGCAGAACGGGCGTGAAGCCGTCTTGTATTCAGCGTTGTTGGTCGAGAGAGCCTGCATTGAGTTGAAACCGCCAATGCCCGGTTGGTCGATGGTGGACTCAGAGCCGCCTGTAACAACGGCAATGGCCTTTCCGAATCGAACATAGTTGAATGCCTCAATCAAGGCGTTGGTCGATGATGCGCAAGCCGAAACGGTTCCGAAGTTCGGACCGCGGAAACCGTATTTCATTGAAATAAGGCCGGCTGCCATATCGCCAATCATTTTTGGAACGAAGAACGGGTTGAAGCGCGGAATCTGTCCGCCCTCGGCATAGCCCATAACCTCGTCGTAGAGAGTGGTGAGTCCGCCGATGCCTGAGCCCCAAATGACGCCCACCTCGTCTTTGTCGACATTGTCGACGATGTTTGAATTTTCAACGGCCTCCTTTGCGGCAATCAATGCAAACTGCGCAAACAAGTCCATTTTGCGTGCCTCTTTGCGGTCAAAATAGTTGTTGGCATCGTAATTTTTGACCTCACAGGCAAATTGGGTTTTAAATTTGGATGCATCGAAGTGAGTAATCAAGTCACTTCCGCTAACCCCATTTACTGCATTTTCCCAAGTTTCCTTTAGATTATGTCCTAAGGGATTGATTGTGCCAATGCCTGTTACTACAACTCTCTTCAACTCCATAATTTAAAACCCAATTCTATGAAAAGAATATTATTTCATGTTTTTCTCGATGTGAGCGATAGCGTCACCTACAGTGGTGATTTTGTCAGCCAAGTCATCAGGAATGGCAACGTTGAATTCTTTCTCGAATTCCATAATCAACTCAACTGTGTCAAGTGAATCGGCACCCAGGTCGTTAGTGAAACTTGCTTCGGGGGTAACCTCGTTTTCGTCAACACCTAATTTGTCAACAATAATAGCCTTTACTCTTGCTGCAACGTCAGACATAATTTCTAGTTTTAGTTAAAAAATAAATTAGTTATTCGCCGAAAGGAGACCTTTCGTTTGAGGTACCGAGCGGATTCGAACCGCTGTAACAGGTTTTGCAGACCTGCACCTAAGCCTCTCGGTCACGGTACCGTTTTTGCGCTGCAAATTTATAAAAATATTTTAGTTCCAAACATCAGCCTTAAATAAAATTCATTACTTTGATTATCAACAAAATACGCGCTCCAATATTACGCTTGCACGCCCCACTTTTCCGCCAAGCGGAGGGTTGACTTTGGATATTTTGACTTTGGCAGAAACCAACGTCGTCATCTTCTTTTGAAGCGCATCCAAAATGCGGGTTGCAACATTCTCCAACAAGTGCGATTTTATCGACATCTGTTCTTTGACGATTTCATAAGCGGTGAGATAACTGGCTGCATCGTTGATATTATCAGACTGACCGGCTTTTGTGCAATCGCCAACCATCGAGAGGCTGACTAGAAATTTGTTCCCCACGATTTGCTCCTCTTTGTAGCAACCGTGGAATGCATAAAATTCCATGTCTTCCAGTTCAATAACTCCCATTCTTAAATGTTCGTCAAAAAAACGTTGCTCTATCTACAATTTTTGTGCCAAAAGCGCAAATGAGGCCGATTTGATATTTTGAATTTTATTTGAATCAATGCAGCCATATTAAAATATGTGTCGAAATAAAAAATCGGTCAGAAAAAATAGAATCCGCAGGAGGCCTTTTGAGTGTTTCGAACTGATCAGAAAATGTCGAGAAACTGTATTGTGGCGGCTTTGTTACTTTCAAATTCGTCAAACATAATTTAGCGTAAGTCAAATATGCACTGAAAATATTTGTTTGATTGACAATATATTACAGCCATATAGGTATAAATACCTATTGACAAAAAGAGGGGTAAAATCTACTTTTGAGACGTTTTTAATGGAACTAATGACAATTAAAATGTAGCACGCTGAAATGAACCCGTTAATCATTCAAAGAGGTAACATAGCCATCCGAATTTACGTATAGTAGAATTCGGATTGGGCTGTATCGCCTTTCGTAAGGTGCCTACGGTTTCAGTCGGTGTGTGTGTTAAGAATAAAAAAAATTAAAAACTAAATAATAACACATATAATTATGAAAGTTAAAAACCTATTTTTTGCAATGGCCATGGCGCTGACTACCATGGCGTCAAATGCACAAACTGACGGCTTCGCATATCAGGCCGTAGTACGTAACGCTCAAGGCGAACTGGTTAGCGGTTCGCAAGTGCAATTGAGGCTGACTCTACTTTCGGCCGATGGCAAAACAGAACTTTATCAGGAAACTCAGAAAACACAGACCAACGCATATGGTGTGCTGAGTGTGACAGTTGGCGCAGGAACAGCCGTAAAGGGCGAGTTTGCCAAAGTTGACTGGGCACAGGGCAACATCATGATGAAGATTGAGATTGACGCCAACGGCGGAACCGAATACACCGACCTTGGCACAACTCAACTGCAGAAAGTGCCATACGCATATTTTGCAGCCACATCGCCGAGCAGCAAGGGCGATAAAGGCGATCCCGGAGAGAAGGGTGAGCGTGGCGAAAAAGGCGAGCAAGGGGAAAAAGGTGAGCAGGGCGAAACCGGACCTCAGGGCCCGCAGGGTGTCAAAGGTGAGAAAGGCGACGCAGGAACCGGCCTCACCAATCGTGGCGCATGGACAAGCGGCGCACAGTACAAGACTGGCGACTATGTGTTCGCTCCAAGCGCCGTGAATGAAAATGGCAATACAATGTGGATAGCGCAGGGCGAGTTCACATCGACCAAAGAACCAAAAAGCGATGCTCAAAACTGGGTTGAGTTCACCGCTCCTGCCGGCGAGGATGGTGCGGGCATTGTCAACGCAACTTTTGACGGCGGCGTGCTGACCATCACTACCACCGATGGCAAAACCTTTATATCTGGAAATCTGAAAGGTGAGAAAGGCGAACCTGGCACACCTGGCGAACCAGGTACAAATGGCAAAGATGGTAAGGACGGCAAGGATGGTAAAGATGGAGAGAAAGGCGCTGACGGTATTGGAATTGCCGGCGTCACTTTCATCGACAACGTGATTACTGTTGCAACCACTGATGGCAACAAATATGTGTCGGGTAATCTGAAAGGTGACAAGGGCGAGAAAGGTGATGCCGGAACAGGCTTAATCAACCGTGGCAATTGGGTTAGCGGAACGCAATATAAATCAGGCGATTATGTTTTCGCGCCAAGCAAGAACAACACCAACTTAAATTCAATGTGGATTGCACAAACCGACATCACATCGACCAAGCAGCCAAGCGAAGATGCCAGCAACTGGGCTGAGTTCTCGGCTCCGGCAGGTCCAAAGGGTGAAGATGGCACCAACGGTGTTGGCATTGCCGGCATCACTTTCACCGACAATGTGATGACCGTTGCGACTACCGACGGCAACAAGTATGTATCGGGCAATCTGAAGGGCGACCAAGGACCGCAAGGCCCCAAGGGCGATGACGGAATGCAAGTATCAGGAACTAAAGGCCAGACACTTGTTCACGACGGCACGACATGGGTGGCAACCGACGAGATTGCCGTGCAGAAACTCGATGTGAAAGCCAAAGCAAACTCTGAAGAGGCTCTTTTCGAGGTTAAGGACAAAGACGGCAACGTGGTTTTCGCCGTCTACCCGAACGCCGTGCGCGTTTATGTTGATGAAGAAGCAGACGGCGGCAGCAAGCCAATAGCAACCGGTTTTGCAGTGGCAGGACGCCGTGCCGCCAAAGAGGGTGTAAACAGCGAGATATTTTCTGTAAATGCCGAAGGAACAAAGGTCTTTGTTGACGACGGCAAGGCAATGGCAACGGGTTTTGCAGTAGCAGGACGTCGTGCTGCCAAAGACGGCAGCGCCACTGCCACTGAGAACATCTTGAAGATTGACACCGACGGAACTACCGTATATATTGACGATGAGGCCAAAGCCATGGCAACGGGCTTTGCTGTTGCAGGGCGTCGTGCTGCCAAAGATGGTGCAAATGGTGATATTTTCGCCGTAAACGCTGATGGTACAAAGGTTTTTGTTGACGATGGCAAGGCTATGGCAACTGGTTTCGCCGTGGCAGGACGTAGAGCTGCCAAAGACAGTGATGCTACCGCCACCGAGAACATCTTGAAGATTGACACCGACGGAACTACCGTATATATTGACGATGAGGCTAAAGCTATGGCAACGGGCTTTGCTGTTGCAGGACGCCGCGCCGCCAAAGATGGTGCAAACGGTGACATTTTCGCCGTAAACGCTGATGGTACAAAGGTTTTTGTTGACGATGGCAAGGCAATGGCAACTGGTTTCGCAGTAGCAGGACGTAAGGCTGCAAAAGATGGCTCTGGTAGCGAAGTGACCGACAATCTTCTTACCATTGACACCGAAGGAACAACCGTCTTCATCGATGATGATGAGAACAAGGCAATGGCCACAGGCTTTGCAGTGGCTGGACGCCGCGCTGCCAAACAAGGCTTCACCGACAATAAATATTTGAGAATCAATAATGAGGGAACAACTGTCTTTATCAACGACGATCCCGATAGCTATCGGGACGGCAAGGCAATGGCCACAGGATTTGCTGTGGCAGGACGCCGTGCTGCCAAAGACGGAAATAATGATTATCTGAAAGTTAACTCGCTTGGCACGCAAGTTTATTTCGATGATACAACAACCACCGGAGGTTCAAAAGCCATGGCAACAGGTTTTGCAGTGGCAGGACGCCGCGCAGCAAAAGATAGTGCTTCAACCGACGACTATCTTACCATTAAGCCCGAAGGCACAACCGTTTTTATTAATGAGGATGAAGATGGCTCGAAGGCAATGGCCACAGGATTTGCTGTGGCAGGGCGCCGTGCTGCTAAAGACGGGAACGCCGACATTTTGAAAGTTACTGCTGACAGCACCCGCGTATATGTGAACGGCGGCGGCAGCAAGAGCGGTTTTGGCGTTGAGGGCAAAGAAGGTGGTGCTGGCAAGAGTGGTTTTGCAGTAACGGAAAAAGGCGAGGATGGCTATGCTGGTTATATGAATGTTACAGCCGACAACTTCTTTGCTGGCTACGATGCAGGAAAAAACACCAAGCCACTATATAATAGCGATGAAAATTATATGATGGGCGCTAATAACACTTTTGTTGGCAATAATGCCGGCTATTCTAATATTGCAGGAACAAGCAATGTCTTTCTTGGTACGTTAGCAGGAAAATCAAATGAAACTGGTAATGCAAATGTCTTCTTAGGAAATAGTGCTGGTCTATCCAATAATGATGGCGAACAAAATGTTTTTATAGGAACATATGCCGGAGGAAATAATATTTCAGGAGGTCAAAATGTCTTTTTAGGGTACAACGCAGGAGCTGAGAATAAAACTGGTGGCTGGAATCTATATCTTGGTTATTGTGCAGGTCTTTCTGACACGGCAGGACTCGAAAATATCTATTTAGGCACTTTGGCTGGTTCCAACGCCCAGGCTGGCAAGTATAATATGCTTTTTGGTACAAATGCTGGTGAAAATTTGAAAAAAAGTGAATCAAATACAGTATTTGGTTATCACGCAGCTGGTGGTGCTGGCAAAATGAACCAAACTATAGCCATTGGTGAAAGTGCAGGATATGGTTCTGAAGAATCCACTAGTAAAAATGATATTTTCATTGGTAATCAGGCAGGTTTCAGCAATACCACAGGAGAGAACAACGTGTTCTTGGGAATGCAGGCAGGATACTCGAACACAAATGGATCGAATAATGTGGTTTTGGGTACCGGGGCTGCACTAAATGCAAAGAGCATGTCAAATTCTGTCTTAATTGGGTATTGGGCAGGAATGGGGTCAGAAGAAACAACAAGCACTAATGATGTGTTTATTGGCAATGCGGCAGGATTCAGCAATACTATTGGCGAAAACAATGTCTTTTTAGGTAATATGGCAGGATTTGGCAACACCCAAGGCAATGATAATGTTTTTTTGGGGACAAGTGCAGGGTCTGGTAACTCAGGTTCAGACAATGTGTTTTTAGGAACTTATGCCGCACAAAACCTCACTAAAGGCTCAAGTAATGTAGTATTAGGCAAGGTTGCTGCACAAAACGCCGATAGCATGCTTCGCACCATTGCCATTGGTCAGGGAGCAGGTTATGGCTCATCAAAGACATCTTCAACCGACGATATATTTATTGGTTATCAAGCAGGTTACAGCAACACCACTGGCAAAAACAACGTGATGCTGGGCAACAATGTAGGCTATACCAATAGCACGGGGTCAAGCAATGTTTTCATTGGCGACAGTGCAGCCTTCAGCAACACCAAAGGCTTTAACAATGTTTTCATAGGAAATAAAGCTGGATTCAATTCAAATGGTACTGGTAGCGTTACCTATGCAAATGGGGATCAATATTTCTATGGGTCAGACAATGTTTTCTTTGGTACCGAAACAGGATACAGCAACGAGAAAGGATATGGAAATGTTTTTGTCGGTAGTCAGGCAGGATGGAGCAATGTTGATGGTAATCGCAATGTTTATATGGGAAATAAAGTTGCTTATTATGCCGAGAAGGGTGATTTCAATGTGATAATTGGCCACTATGCGGGCTATTCAGAACTGGCAAAAGACGCCGGAGAGCACAATGTTTTCATCGGATTTGAAGCAGGAAAGAATATAGATGGTTCTTACCACCCATCAGGTGTAAGTTCTGTAGGAAATGATAAAGGCAGCGAAAATGTTTTCATTGGTTATCGTGCAGGTTATCAAAACACCACAGGCGGACTAAATATCTATTTGGGTAATACTGCAGGACAATACACGAAAAAAGGCAACAGTAATATTATGATTGGATACAGTACTGGTTCTTATTTGAAAGAAGAATATGCGAAAGACAGCATTAATGATAATATCATCATTGGCAATTATGCAGGTTTCTCAACTAATGGAAATGGAAATGTTATTATAGGAGAACATGCAGGTTTTCATAATACTAGCACCTATAAAGAAGATACTACAGGCAGCAACAATGTTTTTATTGGTAATTGGGCAGGTGCTTATGAGAAAGGAGCAAACAGCAAATTGATTATTTCAAGCGATAAAAGCCTGGGTCATCTATACCCGCTTATTTATGGCGATTTCGCTCAAAGATATGTTGTGATTGGTGGAAAAAACAATCACAATAGAACTCTTTATGTCAATGGTGATGTAGAAACAACGAAAACACTTTATTCTGATAAAATATGGACCTCCAATAAAACCGAGAAAATAACTGCTCGTTTTTACAACTTATATTCGGGGGGAGAGAATAATGAAGATGTTGTGGCTGTTTACGGCACGAGTAGCAACGGCAAAGGTATAAACATCGGCATAGAAGGCTACGCAGGGTCAAGTGAGTCAGCAGCAACTAATCGCGGAGTGTCTGGAGTGGCTTGGAGTGGAGGGACAGCGATTGGTGTTTATGGAAAAGCAACTCATGGTACAACCAATTGGGCAGGTTATTTTGATGGAAAAGTTTATATAAATGGCAGTACTTATGGAACTTCGGATTCTCGTTTGAAAAAAGACGTGCAAACCATAAATGGTGCTTTGGACAAAGTTCTGAAACTGCGCGGTGTTAGTTATTATTGGAAGAATCGTGAAGAAATGGCCGTGGCCAAAGGAGTTTCCACTGATAATATGGACTACTGCTACGATAATAAAAAGCACATTGGTGTTATTGCGCAAGAGATTGAGCAAGAATTCCCCGAATTGGTTAACACCGATTCTGATGGATTCAAGTCAGTCAATTATGAAGGCATTGCACCAATTCTTATTGAAGCCATGAAGGAGCAGCAGAGCATAATTGAGAGCCAGCAGGCCAAGATAGACAACCAGCAAGAGCAGATCGACGAACTGAAACGCATGGTTGAGGAATTGATGAAGAGACAATAGAATTAGGTTTTTTTCATAATGTGTTTGCAAAGGCCACAGCCGTGAGGTTGGGGCCTTTGATGTTTTTGGGAAAAAAGGCTAACCGGATTCTCACTTATCAAATCACCGATTCAACAACATAATTTCCGTGGATTTCTTTAAATTGCGCCATTATCGATCTGCTGAAAAACTGCAAGAATATGGACAAAATTGAACTGTTGAACCAGCGCGGCAAAGGCACAATGATTGAATTTCTGGGCATTCGTTTCACTGCCGTGGGCGACGACTATCTTGAAGCCACAATGCCAATAACCGAGCGCACCTGCACACCCGCAAAAATCGGCCACGGCGGAGCCATGATGGCTTTGGCCGAATCGGTGGGCAGCTGTCTGTCGTTTCTGAACATCGACTCTGAGAAACAAGACATTCGCGGACTTGAAATCAACGGCAACCATCTGAGCGCCGCCACAGGCACCGTGACTGCCCGCGCCACACTGCTCCATCGCGGAAGGCGAACCCATGTGTCGGAAATAAAAATCCGCAACGAGAAGGGCAAGTTGGTGAATGTGAGCCGAATGACTAATTTTGTGATAGACATTGCGTGACGCATCGGCCGCACCAGGCAAAACACATTGAAAAACAGGAGATTATGCAAACATATGAGCAAATAATGGCCGACCTGAAAAAAGGCAACTACAAGCCCATTTACTACCTTATGGGCGAAGAGTCGTACTTCATCGACATCATAACCGATTACATTGAGAAAAATCTGCTCCGCGATGATGAAAAGGCTTTCAACCAAGTGGTTGTGTATGGGTCCGATATTGATTTGCCTCAAATAATAAACACAGCACGGCAATACCCAATGATGGCCAGCCACAGAGTGCTGATTGTCAAGGAGGCTCAAAACGTGAAAGGCATCGACGGAACAAGCGACGACAAAGACCCCATGACGCTCTACGCCGCCAACCCCACAAAATCAACCATTCTGGTTATCAACTACAAGGGCAAGAAACTCGACAGCCGCAAACGTCTTGCAAAAACGCTGGAGAAGGAGCATGTGCTTTACGAATCGAAACCTCTGTACGACAATCAGGTTGGGCCATGGATTATCAACTACCTGAAAGCGCGCGGAATAACCATCGAGCCAAAAGCAGCCGAAGTCATGGCTGCCTGCATGGGCACCAAACTGTCGGCAATTGTGATGGAACTCGAGAAACTGAAAACTGCCGTCGGGGCGGGCAACAAGATTACGGAGGCCGACATTGAGAAGAATGTGGGCATCAGCAAGGATTTCAATCCGTTTGAGTTGCAAAATGCAATCGGCTCACGCGATGCTTATCGCTCTGCGCTGATTTCGAAGCACTTGGGCGCCACGGCAAAACACAGCATAATCCCTGACATTGCAGTGCTCTACGGCTTTTTCACCAAGGTGATGCTCACCCACAGCATGCGCAATGCATCGAACGGCGAACTGGCTTCGGCGCTGAAAGTCAGCCCCTATTTTGTGAAAGATTATCAGACGGCAGCCCGAAACTACTCACTGACTCAGTGCGCAACGGTGATCAGCATTCTGCGCGAGTACGACGCCTACGCAAAAGGCATCGACGCTCCGCCGATTGACGATGCCGACCTGCTGCGCGAAATGGTATTTAAAATTGTAACGTGCTGATATGGAAAATCTTATTATCTGCAAGGCATCTGCAGGCTCTGGAAAGACCTACAAACTGACAGGCGAGTATCTGAAACTGGTTTTCGATCCGCACATCAGTTTCAAGAGCATTCTGGCCGTAACTTTCACAAACAAAGCCACTTCGGAGATGAAACAGCGCATCCTGAGCGCCATCCATAAGATTTCGAAAGGCGAAGAAACTGGCTATGAGGAGGAACTATGCAAAGAACACAACTACACGGCCAGCCAGTTGAAAGAAAAGGCAAAAAACCTGCTCAACCTAATGCTCAATCAGTACAGTTATTTCAAAATCAGTACAATAGACAGTTTTTTTCAGCAGGTTATAAAATCGATAGCATACGAACTACAACTTGACAGCAACTTTACTCTCGAACTCGACACCAAATCAGTGCTCGAGTTGGCTGTCAGCCGCCTGATCGACAATTTCGACGCTCAAAGCGAGGAATCGAAATGGATTATGCAGTTGGTGGATGAAAAATTCAGCAAAGGAAACCGGTGGAAATTCAGCGACGACATTGTGGGCTTTGCCGATAAGGCTTTCGAGCACATCAATATGACTGACAATCAGAACGAAGACTCCAAAAAGATTTCGGATTGCGGCAAAATGCTGGCAAAAATAAAGAAGGATTTCATCAGCGAACTGAATGCTTTGGGGGCAAAAGGTGTCGATATGATTAGCCGGGCCGGCCTGAATCCTACCGACTTCAGTGGCGGAAACCGTAGTTTTGCACTGCGATTCGGATTATACGCCCAGGCATCGACAAACGATATAAAGGAACCCACGAAAACCATGATTGAAGCCTGCAGCGATGTTGATAAATGGTACACCAAAACTTCGCCCTTGAAGAACAGCATCATTGCCTGCGCCGACGGCGATTTGATGCAGATTCTCAACGATATATGCACTATGCTGACGGGCAGCCGCTACAGGCAGTTCTGCTCGGCGGAGGTGGTGCTCAAGCACATCGACAAATATGCGCTTGCCTACAAAATTGATGAACTGCAAAAAGAAATCTGCGAGGAGCAGAACCTCTTTCTGCTGCAATCGTCGATGCCACTATTGAAAGGCATGATTGATGAGAGCGACACCCCGTTCATCTACGAGAAATTCGGCTACACGCTCCAGCATTTCATGATCGATGAGTTTCAAGACACATCGACTCTGAACTGGAACAACTTCCTGCCGCTCATAAAAAACAGCACCGATGCAAATCATAAATCGCTGATTGTGGGCGATGTAAAACAGGCCATCTACCGTTGGCGCGGCGGCGACTGGAACCTGCTCGACAACACTATTGAGCAACAGTTCAATGGCAGCACCAAGATGGAGACTCTTGGATGCAACTGGCGCAGCTGCGAGAACATCGTCAAATTCAACAACTGGTGCTTCAACTCCATCTACGACATGCTGAGCCATGAGATTGAGGAACTTACGGCTGCCGGCGAATACGACAAAAGTTTCGGCGAGATTTTCGAGCGTACCTATGGAGAAGTTGCTCAGAATGTGCCGGAGAAAAACATTGGAACGGGCGGCTACGTGTCGGTTGAGAGCATTGAAGGAAAAGCCGAAGAATACACAGAACTTGCCTGTCAATGGGTTATTGCCCAACTCGACGAACTGGCCGAACTCGGCTACGAGCCCGGCAACATTGCCATTCTGGTGCGCAGCAACAAACTCGGAAGCCAAGTTGCCTCCTATCTGGCAGAGGCTCAGAATGCTATGCCCGAAAAAGCCGAGCGCTACAGGTTTGTGTCGAACGAGTCGGTGAAACTTGGCAACAATCAGGCTGTTAGGCTGCTGGTGGCCGCCGTGCAGTTCCTTGTTGCTCCCGACGACACCTTCGCTCAAGGACAACTCATCTGGCTCTATTTTGCAATATCGCAGAGCCTTGAAGCCGCCTCAGAAGCCATTCAGAAATTGCCACGGGAAGGCGGTGCCGAAGTGGTTTGGAACATGCTGCCCGAAGAGTTCAAGAAACTGAGGACAAGTTATATGCAACTTGACATTGTCCAATTATGCAGCCGCCTGAACCGCATTCTGCTTGGCCAGAACAATCCCGCCGATGTTCCGTTCCTCAACGAATTCGAGGACCGCGTGCAAACATTCAACGAGCGCAACGGCTCCAACCTCCAACTGTTTATCGAGTGGTGGAACGAGATGGGCTGCACGCAGGCCATCTCCATGAACGAAGACCAGAACGCCATACAGATATTATCAATCCACAAATCGAAAGGTCTTGAATTTAAGGCTGTTATAATTCCGTTCTACAGTTGGAGCAACAGCAACAGCGACATCATTTGGTGCAAAACCGATGAGGAGCCGTTCAGCGACTATTCATCGCTATCGTTCCCCATCCCCTACACTCAATCCGCTGCGGGAACATGTTTCAGCAAGGAGTATTACAACGAGCATTTCATGCGCCACATCGACAACCTCAACATCCTCTATGTGGCTCTGACGCGGGCTTCGCGCGATATGCGCATCTGCACAATGACACCGCCGAAAAACAGCAGCACCCTCAAAGACGATTTAATCCTCCCAACAATGATTGCCGCCTATGCTGGGAAACCCGAGGCTGCCGAGGCAGGCATTGTGTGCAGCGACGACGGCACCCGCATAACCATGGGCCAGCCCGAACCTTACGTGCCAGAAAAGAGAAAAGAAACCGTATGCAAACTCAGCCAGCCCGCAAAAGCGCCCACTGAGAGCAAGATAAGCATTGTCTGCCACTCCGACGACTATTTCAGCAGCGTGGATTTCGACCGCGAAAAGAAAATCAATCTCGGCAGCCTCTACCACCATATTTTCGAGTACATAATCACTCCTGACGATGTGGAAGATGCTGTGTCGACGGTTGTGAACGAGGGCTTTATAGCGGCCGAAGAGGCACCGGAATACATCAGCAAGGTGCGGAAATTCATTGCCCGCCAACCCGACTGGTTCAGCCCGAAATGGCAAACGCTAACCGAGCAGTCGATTCTGGTTAACGGCGATATAAAACGCCCCGACCGCATTCTGGAATCAGACTCCGAGGTGATTGTCATCGACTACAAGTTCACACGCAACCACAATCCGGAATACAACCAACAGGTGAGCGTCTATGCCGACGCACTGCGGCAACTCACCAACAAAAAGGTGCGCGGCTACCTGTGGTACGTCTGGCCGAACGAGAAAGTTGAAGTTGTGGCCGAATAGGTCTAAAACTCAATATTATCGATAAGGCGAACCTTACCAGCCCAAACGGCAATGCAAGCAATGGCTTTCTCATTGCCAAAACTGTCGATAGGCATAAGCGTTTCGAAATTAACAATTTGCACATACTCTGTTTTGAGCAGCCCCGTTGCGTCGATGGTTTTGGTAATCCACTCGCACAACTGGTCGGGGCGCAAATCGTTCTTCATTGTTGTTGCCTCATAGAGAGTCTTATGAATGGTTGGTGCAACTGCCCGATATTCGGGTTCGAGCAGCATGTTGCGCGAACTTTTGGCCAAGCCGTCGGCCTCGCGGACAATGGGGCACGGCACAATCTGAACTTTCAAACCAAGTTGCTTCACCATTGCCTTGATTATTGCAACTTGCTGAAAATCTTTCAGTCCGAAATATGCCTTGTCGGGTTTGACAATATCGAAGAGTTTGCTGACAACCTGCGCCACTCCGTTGAAATGGCCCGGGCGGTGCTCGCCTTCCATCACCTTGTCGAGTGTGCCGAAACTGAACACGCGGGTGTCGGGCTCAGGATACATCTCCTCAACCGACGGTGTGAAAACGGCATTGCAGCCCACACTTTCGAGCAGTTTGCAGTCCTTTTCAACGCAGCGCGGATAATTCAAAAGGTCGTTCTTATCGTTGAACTGGGTTGGGTTCACAAACACGCTCACTACCGTAACGTCGCACTCCTCAACCGAGCGTTTGACAAGCGACAGATGCCCCTCGTGAAGGGCTCCCATGGTTGGCACAAAGCCCACAGTTTTGTTGCTGGCGCGGCAGTGTGCCAGATATTCAGCAAATTCTGCTTTCTTTTCTATAACATGCATTTCAAATCGATTTTTCGGATTACAAATGAACTCATTTTTTTAAGTCAATCGCCGCGTGAGTCTGAAAAATCCTGCACACAGCAATGGCGGTATTTGGCATGCTCGCGGATGGCGACACCAATGCGGCAGTAATTGTTGCCGAGAATGTTCTTGCGGTGGCCGAGCGACTCCACACCCTTGTCCACAAGCAACTGACGGACAATGCTTAACGCATCGCTGTAGCCGCACGATATGTTTTCAGCCATATAGCCGCCCTGATAGTATTTCTTGATTCGGTCGAAAGTTTTTGTGCCGTCGGTCGACTCGTGCTGCACAAGTCCTGCCTTGCCAATATCATTTGCATGATATTCAGCGGCTTCCGACAGTTTCTTGTTCGGGACAAGCATCGGAAAATCCTTCACTTTCAGGAGCGTGTCAACGAGCGATTTCTCATAACTGTCCTGCGATGTTTTCAAGTCGCTCAGGAAGGCCTCAACAAAGGCTTTACCGTCGAGACGGGCCAGATTGCAGTAATAAACAACCAACTTCTCCTCGGCAGTCAAATAATCAGCACCGGCTGTGGTTGTAGCCTGCTCCAACTGGCTCTGGGTGAAATATTTGCTGGCGGCCGACTCGTTGTTTTCGCCCGAGTTCGTCGGTGTTTCTGGCTCTGCTGGCACCTCAGAATTGTTGTCATCAGGGTCATCATTGAAAAAATCGGTGTCGCACGATGTGTAGGAAGCCAAGGCAACCGACACAAACATGATGCTGAATAATTTGGCTAAACGGTTCATAATAAGTTATTTTTAAGGTTATATATCATTTTAACGAACAGATTCTCAATTTATTTCAATCAATCGTCGAGGTTTATCTGCAATAGTTTGGCGGCATTGCGGCAAAGAATAAGTTCCTTCTCGTCGGGAGTAAGCCCAATGTTGCGGAACATCTCCATCTCCTTTTCGCTCTCCCACATGGGGTAATCGGTCCCCCAAAGAACCCTATCGGCGCCATAGGCGTGAACCAAATCGGCCGCTTGCCGCGATGTGATCCTGTAGAGGCTCGACGAGCAATCGACATAGAGATTCGGCGTGCCGGCAAGCACCTCAGCCGCCTGCTTCCATACGCTCCAGCCTGCAAAATGCGCCCCGATGACCGTCAGATTCGGAAACTCGGCCAGGAACGCCTTCAACTGCTGCGGGTTTGAATAGTTGTAGCGATAGTCGCCGCAATGGATGAGCAGCGGAACCGGACTTTTGCTGATGACACGGCCAATGGCAAATGCCAACTCGCTATCGAGAGCAAACCGCTGAAAATCAGGATGCAGTTTAACTCCTTTTAGCCCCTGCTCAAGCAGATGGCGGAAATCACCCTCAAGGTCGGTGCTGTCGGGATGGAGAGTGCCGAACCCCGTGAACACTCCGGGATGAGCCTTCACCTCGCCACTGATAAACTCGTTGATTGACCGCACCTGACTGGGCTTTGTGGCCACCGAGTGCACCAGATAATGCACCACCCCAACTTTTTTGCCGTCGGCAATGAGGCCCTCGGTGGTTCCGTCGAGCGACATGTTGAGGCTGTAGAAATTCTTTATCCCCTCAACCGCTTTGGCGGCAATACTTGCCGGATAAATATGGCAATGTGAGTTGATTATTTTTTGCATTTCCTTGTTTTTCTTTCGTTTACAGCAACCAACATCTGTCTGCTGCTCAGCGGCAAAGGTGGCAATTTTGTTGAAAATAGTGCAACTACTTTAAAAAATCTTATAAAACAAAAGAGGCTTGCTCAAAAGAACAAGCCTCTTTCTTGGTATTTAATTAATACTTATTTAGCAATGCTTTGGAAATCTGCTTCCTGTGCATATTGAGCAAACTCGATATCTTTTGCAGCGTATGCGCCAAGTTTAGAGTCTTTCTCAACTGCAACCTTCAAACTGTTGATCAGAAGGTCCTTATCCTGTTTGCGTGCACCAATGACAGCCTTCAGGTAAGAGATTTTTGCGTTGTCCTGATCCTCAATCTTGTTCAAGATACCAAGAGTTGCGTCGAATACATCGGCATTCTTAGTTTTGAAGTAGTTCAGGTATTTGCAGAGAGCCCAGTTGAATGAGTTGAACTTGCTGCTCTGATACATATTCAAAGCGTTCTCATAGTCACCCTTCTTGGTGAGGATGATTGCCTGGTTGTAGCTAACCTCATCACCTGCACCAGCAGCAGCAGTGAAGAACTCTTTAGCACCAGCAACATCGCCATCGGCAAGTGCGCAAGCGCCAAGGTTGTTCAGAACAACTGTGTTCGAAGCGTCGATGCCTTTAGCCTTCTCGAAAGCGGCTTTAGCCTCGGCAACCTTACCCAACTTGTAGTTGATGTGACCAACATTGTTGATTGCTCTCCAATCCTCTGGGAATTTGTCAGCAGCTTTCTGATAGATAGAAAGTTTCTCGTTGTTATCCTCAGTCAGAGTAGCGGTATACAACATTTCCTCAATAGTAAGTTTCTCGTCGTTTGCAGCAACCATTGCTTTCAGTTCCTCGTCAGAGTGACCGATAACTGCGATGTTTACAGACAATTTCGAACGACGCAGTTGCGGAAGAATCTTGTCAGCGATTTCCTCGTAAGCTGCAGAGATATTCTTGATTTCTTTCTCGCGAACAACTGGATCAGAGTACATTGAAAGAACGCGGAGGATAAGTTCCTTATCCTGAATGTCAGACTCTTGCATCAAAGATTTGAAGCCGTCCCAGTCCTCAGCCAAAGATGTCGTTTTGTAAACAGAAGCATCAGCTGTCAGTTTGGCTTTCTTCAACTCTTTCTTGAAGAAAGAATCAGAATTCTTCATACGGTTGGCAGCCAGTTTGTCGTTGAGCGACTCTTCACCATCAGGCGATGCAAATGCTGCAATCTCAACACCCTTAACCTCGATGCGCTCGTTGGTAGCGGCATCAGCCAAGAATTTCTTCAAAGCCTCAACTTCGTCTTTCTTCAACTCTTTGTTCTGGATGTCGGCCTTGTTGATAACGAAGAACAAGGTAGCACCTTTCGAGTCGTTGGTTACGCGTTGGAACTTGTCGGCTGCACCAATTGTAAGAGCCTTGTAGTCGAGCAAGAGAGCGGTTGACATAACACCGTCAGCAATCTTCTGCTCTGGCAGATCAATTGATTTACCCTTCATAGAAGCCTTAACACGTGCAATCAGTTGAGAACTGCGCATAGCCTCTTCGAAAGGAATTTTTGACTTGGTGGAGAAAGTTCCGCCATTAGCGAATGAGCAAACCTCATTGTTGTCCTGAACTGATTCACCCTGTACGGCTTTGGCTGTGAAAGCCTTCTCACCGCCTTCAAATTTCAGTACCGGAGTCAGCTCCAATGTGGCTGCTTTCTGGAAATACTTTGGAGGGAAAGTCACTTTGATTTCCACTTCAACACTGTCACCATGCATTTCAAGCACTTTCGGAGTAACATCCCATTGTACCTGATTTGCCATTTTTGCCATTTTGCTCATGCCACCGCAAGCGGTTAAAACTAAGGCACAAGACGCTAAAATACAAACGTTTACCTTTTTCATAATTGAACAATCACTTAATTTAAGTTTCTTAATATGTGCTATCTCTGTTTTTGGTGTCAAGCCAACACTTGCCACCGTTTAAACGAAAGCCAAAAATAATAAAAATCGTTTATATGCAACCCTATAGGCTCTTTTTTGCAAAAAAAATGTTCATATTTATTTAAAAATAGTTTTTCCGGCGCGTTTTTTACCATAATAATATATCATCGATTATATCGCCGCCTGCCTCAGCATTGAGACGCGCAATGAGCATTGGTTTTGCATGCGCCAACTCATTGCGAACCACCGACGAGTCGAGCCGCACAACCAATTTGCTGTCTTTAATGCTGATTTCGCGGGTTTTCGACGCAATAAAACTACCCACAACCTTATCCCAAGCCGCAATCACACGTGTCTCGCTGAGTTTGCCTTTAAGTTTCATCTCCTCAATCCAAAGCGGGATGAGCGAGCCTATTGTCTCTGTGTTCTGTTTTTTCATCGCATCAGAGTTAATTGGTTGTTGTTCAGATTATAATGATAGTGGTCGCTGCCGAATTTCTGCAGAATGCTGTCGATGCGTTGTGTGCTTGTGTCGGTGATGAAAATCTGGCCGAAATTATTCTGCGACACAATGTTGACTATCTGCTCCACGCGGCTTTGGTCGAGTTTGTCGAAAATATCGTCAAGCAGCAGGATGGGTTTGCGCCCGCAAAGGCCGTCGATGTACTCAAACTGCGCGAGTTTCATGGCCACAAGATAGGTTTTCTGCTGTCCTTGCGAGCCTAACCGCTTGATTGCCATGCCGCTCATGCCGAATTCGAGGTCATCTTTGTGAACGCCGAAATTGGTGTAGCGCGTTGCCATGTCGATGGCGCGGTTCTCGGTGAGTTGCTGCTCCAGCGACTTCTCGTCGAGAGTGGTTTGGTATTCGAGCGACACTTTCTCTTTTCCGCGCGATATGGCTTCGAAATATTTTTGAAAAATCGGCTCAATTCCAGCCACAAACTCCTTGCGTTTCTGATAGATATACTGCCCCGCCTCCGACAGTTGACTATCGTAAATCTGCAAAATGCTGTCGTCAATCTGCCATGTCTGCGGCGTCTCCTTCAACAGATGGTTTCGCTGTGCGAGAATCCGAGTATATTCTTGATATTTAAGAAGATATTCTCTATCAAACTGCGAAATTATGCCGTTCATGAACTTGCGGCGGTCGTCGCTGCCACCTATAATAAGATTGATGTCGGTTGGCGACACCATAACTAATGGTATCAGGCCGATATGGTCGGCAAAGCGGTCGTACTCCTTCTTGTTGCGCTTGAACCGTTTGCGCTTGCCTGGCTCGAAACCGCAGTAAATCTCCTCTGGCTGCCCGTCGGAATCGTACTGGCCCTGAACAATGAAGAACTGCTCGCCGTGGCGGATGTTTTGCGAATCGATGCCCGTGAAGAAACTTTTGCAGAACGACAAATAATATATGGCGTCAAGAATATTGGTCTTGCCCTCGCCGTTATCGCCAGTTATGCAGTTGATGCGCGGCGAAAAATCAGCGTCGAGCGACTGATAATTCTTGAAGTTGGTAAGTGTCAGATGCTGCAAAATCATGGCGATACAATCCTATTTCGCCAGTTCCCACTCAAAGCCGTCTTTTGTGTCTTTCACATTGAACCCGATGGCGGCCAACTCGTTGCGGATGCGGTCGCTTGTGGCCCAGTCCTTGTTCTGCTTGGCCTGTTGGCGGATTGACAGCAAAAGGTCGACGGCCTTGCGGTATGACTCGCTGCTGCCGCTGCTCTGCTCCTCAACCTGCAGACCGAGAATGTCGCAAACAAACGTGCGGAACACGCTTTGCAACTCGTCAAGGTCGGCCTGACTGATGGTGCCCTTGCCGTCGGCAACGGTGTTCACAGCCTTTGCAGCCTCGAACAAGTGCGAGATAACGATTGGCGTATTCAAATCGTCGCACATTGCCTCCTCGCAGCGCTCGCGCAAGCCCGCCACATCAACGGTGGTCTTGTCCGACGCACGCAGTTTCATCAGTCGGTTGTAGGTCTCCACAATCTTTGCCAAACCTTTCTCCGACGCTTGCAGAGCCTCGTTCGAGAAATCGACCGTTGAGCGGT